>JAEEGL011197110.1_pt1 | contig 29449 bp, 11 predicted proteins | sample 9134231 | NCBI WGS metagenome assembly JAEEGL01 (sample SAMN16246548, study PRJNA631951) | gut metagenome | biome: gut microbiome; feature: rumen; material: fiber-attached | host: Bos | place: Iran: Karaj | collected 2018-10
ACGTGGTGCTGCGGCTCCTCGTCGAACGTCGAGGAAAGCACCATCGCCTTCGTGTTGCGCTGCATGTCGGTGACCTCCTCGGGACGCTCGTCGATGAGCAGCACGATGAGAATCGCCTCTGGGTGGTTGTGGGTGATGGCGTTCGCCATCTTCTGCAGCAGGACCGTCTTGCCCACGCGGGGCGGAGCCACGATGAGGCCGCGCTGCCCGAAGCCGATGGGCGTGAAGAGATCGACAACGCGCATCGACACTTCGCCGGGCACCGTCTCAAGGACGATGCGGCGGGTGGGGAACGTGGGCGTGAGGTTCTCGAAGTGGACGATGCGGGCGGCCTCGCTGGGGGTCTTGCCGTTGACTGCGACGACGTTGCCGAGCACGAAGTACCTGTCCTTGTCGCGGGGGTCGCGCACCGGCCCCTCGACGATGTCGCCCGTGCGAAGCGCGTGGCGACGGATCTGCTGCTGCGGAATGAACACGTCCTCCGGGCAGGCGAGGAAGTTAGTCTTCGCGCTCCTGAGGAACCCGTATCCCTCCTTCTCCACCTTGAGGCAGCCGGACGCCATCACGGCGCCTCCGCGAGAGAGGTAGTTGCGGATCGCCGCGAAGATGATCTCGTGACGCTTCATGGCGCCGAGGTCCTCCGGGTTCGCGTTCGGCATCATCCTCTCCACGATCATCGCGTTGTCCCAGGAATGTATGTCCTGGAGCTTGTACTCCGGCAGATCCGGATTGCGCGGCACGGCAGGTTGCGGCGGCTCGTAGCGCTGCTGGGCCTGCATCTGCTCCGGCGGACGACGATTGCCCTGCGGGGACTGCGACGCGAAGTTCTGCTGCTTGCCCGCCATGCGCGCCGCCCTGTTGGCCAGCCACTGCTGGCGGCGCAGCTGACGACGCGAAAGCGGCTGCTGAAGCCCTTCGCCGCCAGCACCCTGCTGCTGTTGCTTCGGCTGCTTAGGCTGCTGCGCCAGAGGCTGCTGAGCCGGCGGCGTCGGTTGTGCCTGAGGCTGTGGCTGTTGGGCCTGAGGCTGAGGCTCTGGCTGGGGCACCGGCTGCGGTGCGGAAAGGACGGGCGCCGCCTCGGCAGCGGGTGCAGCCTCCTTGGGCGGGTGGGATGCCGCCTTGCCGTCGGCAGCAGGCTCATCGGGCGGCTTAGCCGCGTCGGGGGTCGCGGTAGTGGCCGCCGCCTTCGGCTTGCGCCCGCGCTTCTTTGCGGGCGCATCACCGGATGCAGATGCTGCCTTGGGCGCACGGGGGGTGCGCTTCTTTTTCTGCTCGGCGGCATGCAGGGCCTCGGCCTCGGCGATTGGGAGTTCGTCTGGCGACCACACTATACGGGTATCCACCGGCTCTTCACTGCTCATGCTTTGCTCTCTCTTCCAGCCATGCTGCAAGTCGCACGGCCTCTTTTCTCAGACGTTCTGGTGTTGAATCATTGACCACGACGAAATGCGCTCGGGCGACTTTCTCTGCCACCGGCATCTGCGCCGCAAGTCTCGCCTCGGCCTGTGCGCGGGAGTAGCCCCTTGTGCGCATCATCCGGTCGATTTGAACCTCTTCCGGGGAGGCGATTGCAATTATTATATCATAATCCGAATCAAAATGCGATTCAAAAAGAAGTGGAATTATTGCAAGTGAAATGGGTCTGTCCCCGCCATGGGGTCTGTCCCCGCCGACGGGTCTGTCCCCCAGATGGGGTCTGTCCCCATTGAGAAAGGAAAGCAGCCGCTTTCGCACGAGCGGAAAGATAATGCCCTCAAGGGCATCTTTTGGGGTCTGTCCCCCGAACGGGGTCTGTCCCCATGGTGGGATAGGGGACTGTCCCCCGTGTGGGGTCTGTCCACGCTGTGGGGACTGTTCCCGTTCTTGGTAAGGGGACTGTCCCCCGTGTGGAGATGGGGACTGTCCACGTGGGGGGAAGATGATGGAGGCGAGCTTTGGGCGGTCGATGCCGCCGTCGGGGGCGAGGACGGATCTGCCGAAGCGGGCGACGATGGCGGGAACGGCTTCGCCGCCAGGAGCCTCAAGCTCGTGCACGACGTCGTCCGCGTCCAAAACACGAATGCCAAGCTCCGAAAGGAACTTGGCAAACGTGCTTTTGCCGCAGGCGATTCCGCCTGTCAGGGCCGCCTTCATGGGCTTCACTTTGCTGCGGGGGCGGGCGTCACTGTGGCCTCGCCGGCAGCGCGGTTGTCCTTCTCGCTGACGTTCTGGATGATCTGGCGTCCGTTCGGATCGACAAGACGCGCCGTCACGAACACGAGCAGGTTGCGCTTGTTGGACCACTCGCTGCGGCTGCGGAAGATGCGGCCGATGAAGGGAATGTCGCCGAGGAACGGAATCTTGTCCTCCATAGAACGACGCTCCTCGGTGATGAGGCCGCCCATCACGATCGTCGCGCCGTTGTAGAGCGTGACGTGAGTGTCGATCGAGCGCTCCTTGAAGAACGGCTGCTCCATGGGCACCGAGAACCACTGGATGTCCTCAGCGCTGTTGTTCGACTGGCCGACAGTGGTCATCAGGCTCGCGAGCTCAGACGCCGTGCCCGAGATGTCCATGTTCCTGAACGGGCTGTTCGTGTCGCCCATGACGGCGCTCAGCGGCACCTTCATGCCGTAGTCGCGCCACTCGGGCTCGGAAATGATCTTCGGCGTGAGAGCGAGGTTGATGAGGCCCTCGGGCGAGAGGTCGGGCGTCACCGTGAGAATCACGCCGACTTCCTGCGTCTCGAAGTTCTGCGGCTCGACCATCGGGAGGATCTTGCCGTTTGAGCTGCTGCTGCCGTAGTAGCCGCTGCTGGAGCCGCCGCCGGTGGACTGGATGGTGACGTCGTAGTCCTGCGGATAGCGGTAGATTGTCACGACCTTGATCACGGCCTCCTGGCCGCTCTTCGTGACGACCTTGGGCGCGGAGAGCAGGTCCGTGTCGCTGCGCTGCGAGAGCATGTGCAGGATCACCGACAAGTCGGCGTTGCCAAGGAAGGCGTTCAGGCGCATGAACTTGTCGTTGTGGCTGAGCGCGTCGCCGGAGACGTGGTTGCCCGAAGTGGAGAGGTAGCGCATTCCGGAGTTGTAGGTGTTGCCGTCGATGGCGTTGACGAGCATGTTCTTGCCAGTGCGGGATCCGCCGGTCTCGGGATTGCCGCGCACCCATCCGGCGCCGGAGTTCCACACGTAGTCCTGGGTGGCGTCGGAGGTCGTGGTGGTGCTGTCCTGAATGGTCTGGCTCCAGGAGGAACCGGTGAGGACGCGTCCATCCGGGAACGCGGTGTGCGCACCGGCGGCGTTATCGGTGAGCGAGTTGCTCTGGTTGCCGGACGTCTTGTCCTGACGCTGCCCGTTGGTGAGCACCCACCCCGACGTGTCGAACGGCGTGCCGTCCTTGAGGTTCAGCGCCTTCTTGAGCTTGCCGCCCACGCTGAACGTGTAGTCGGAGTTGAGCAGCCACTCGAAGCCGAGGGAGTTGAGGTCCTCCTGCGCGACTTCGACGAAACGCGTCTCGATCTCGATCATCGAGGGCGTGACGTTGAGTTCGTTCAGGGCGTCCTCGAGCACTGCCAGCTGATCCTCGGTGTTCGTCACGCGGAGCTTGCCGGTAGCCTTGAGGTACTTGATGCGGGAGTTCTGCGGCCAGGTGACGCCCATCTCCTCGAAGAACTTCTTCCAGGACGCCTCGTCGTTGACGTCGCCGCCGCCGCCGGCGTCGCCGCCGCCGTTGTCGTTGTTGAACGTGCCGGCGGCCTGGTTTGCGAGCGAGCTCGACGCCTCGTTGACGCGCTCGGTGAACGACTCGACGACGCTGTAGGTGCGGGTGACGAGCTCCTCGGTGGTCATCGACTTCGGCATGACCATCACGACGGAGCCCTGAACCTTGAACTTGAAGTTGCTCACCTTGCAGACGAGCTTGAGAGCCTCCCACAGCGAGATGTTGCTCGCGGAGATGTTGGGGATCTGCGGCACGTCGCCTGCGGGGGCGTTCTCGTCGTCGGACGTCGTTGAGAACGTGTTGTCGCCGCCGGCGGGGGCGTTCTTGGCCTCGGCGCCGCCAGTGAGGGGCTTGTCCAGCTGAAGCACGAAGTTGAATCCGCGCTGCTCGACGGGGATCTCGGGACGGTCGAAGTCCTTCGACGCCTGGCGGAAGTGGTCAACGGCGTCGATGATCGTCGCTGGCGGACGGAACGAGATGGCGGGCAGAATCATGTCCTTCATCCTCTTCTCGATCGACTGCTCGAGCGAGCGCTCGTCGTTGCCGGCCTTCACCTTGGTGGTGCCGCTCTCGATGGCCTTGAGCTCCGGCGAGTTAATCGCATAGACGGGACGCCACGACTCGTCGACGTCTGCTATCATGCCCTTGCGCGTGGCCTCGCGCTCCTTCCTCAGAATCACCTGGCGCTTGGTCTGGATGCGCTCGTAGAGGGCGATGGCCTGACGGTTGTATGGGTCGTCGCGGAGAACCAGCTCGCACTGGTCAAGGGCGCTCGTGAGGTCGCCGACGGCGAAGTACTGCGAGGAGAGGCGCAGGCGGCGGTGGACGAGGTCGCGGTCCTTCTTGAACTTGTCGTCGTCGCGAACGTGCTTGATGTCGCTGATGTCGGTCTCGTTGTCGGTCGTCGTCTCGGCCTCAAGAGCCTCGATGAGGGCGGCGGCGTTGGGATGGCGAAGCTTAAGGGCCTCCTTGGCGTATGCAAGGCCGCCCTCGCGGTCGCTCTCGCGAAGCGCCTGCTTCGCGGCCTGGTACTTTGCCTCGGCCATCTGCTTGAGGCACTCCTTGCGCTTCTCGGCGGAGTCGGCCCGGTCGTTGAGGTGCATGTAGGCGAGATAGTACTGCTTGTACATCGTGTCCCAGTCGCGGACGGCAAGGGCTGCACGAGCGCTGTCAATCTCCTTGTCGGCCTGAAGATCCAGAGCCTCGCGACGCAGTCTCTCGGTCTCGACCAAGTCGCTGATCAGCTCCGCCTCGGGATGCGGCGGCTCCTCAGGCTTGGGCTGCGCAACTTGCTTGGGCGGCTCAACCGATGCAGGCTTCACGGCTTCGGGAGCAGGCGGCGTTGGATCTTCGACCGCTGGCTGCGCGACGGCAGGTGCGGGCGCGGGCGGCGTCGGCTCCTCGACCGCAGGCTTCGGCTCCTCCAAAAGGTCGTCGATTGAATCGGTCGGCTTCACCTCCGCAGGCTTCTCCGCTGCCGGCTTCGGCTTGTCGGCGGGCGCAGGTGCAGACGGCTCCTCGACGACCGCAGGCTTGGTCGGCGCAGGAGTTGCAGGCTTCTCCGGCGCTGCAGGAGCGGGAGCATCCAAAAGGTCGTCGATTGAATCGGTCGGCTTCACCTCCGCAGGCTTCTCCGCCGCCGGCTTCGGCTTATCGGCGGGCTTCGGGGCCTCGACCGCAGGCGCGGGCGGAGCTGGCGGTTCGACCGGCTTCGGCTGTTCAACAGCTGGCGCAGGCGCGGGCGGAACTGGCGGCTCGGCCGGCTTGGACTCCTCGGCCGGAGGCTTGGGAGCTTCAGCGGGCTTCGGGGCCTCGACCGCAGGCTTAGGGGCTTCGGCGGGCTTCGGGGCCTCGACCGCAGGCTTAGGGGCCTCGGCGGGCTTCGGGGCCTCGGCGGGCTTGGGCGCCTCCGCTGGCTTTGCGGGCGCGGCGGGCGCGGCTGGCTTCGGAGGATTGTCCAAGTCAAGAAGATCGTCAAGATCGTCCTGTGCGACAACGCTCGCAACAAATGCGAGAGAAAGGCATGCGGCGCCTAGCGCGGCGAAGGTTTTATTGGCTCTCATCTAGATTGCTCCTTGAACTCGCTGATATGATACCCCATTTTCACTAACTAATCAAGAATCATCTTATGGTTTTTTCTTTGTTCGCGTCCACGTCCAGTATCGTCACCGAACATGAACCCTCTGCGGGGATGAGCTTCAGAACGCGGTATCTGCGTCCATTCAGCTCAAACTCGAATCCTTCATGGGCGGTGAACTTGCGCCCCGCGCCGCGGCTGTAGGAGAGCTCTATCTCCTTTTCCACGGCTATGTCGCGCTCGTCGATGACCACCTTGAGCGACCTTCCGTCCTTGACGCGCGTGAGCGTCAGGGTGGAGACGTCCACCGGGCGCTTGAGGTTGGGATCCTTCGATCCGGGCAGCGTGCGCATCTCCGTCTTCTTCACGAACTCGCCGACCTTCCATCCGGTCTTCGTCTTGCCGTCGGCGGAGCCGATCTCCTCGCCGGACGTCGCGGTGAACTTCGAGTCGTAGCCCTTCTTGCCTATGCGCTGGAACGTGAAGCGGTAGCCGTCGCGGATGGGGTTGTAGGCGTTGAAGTAGAACGGAAGCGTGGTGTGCTTCAGCTGCGACGCGATCGAGAGCGAGTCGAGGTAGTCGGGATGCGACGCCTTGTCCGTCGGGTCGGTGTTCGCCATGAACTCCTCGAGGTTGGTGAACCCGTCGCCGTCAACGTCCTTTGCGGCGTCGCTCGGGTCGTTCGGGTTGAGACCGAACTTCGTCTCCCAGTCGTTTGGAAGGCCGTCGTGGTCCGCGTCGGCCTCGACTTTGACGACGCTCTGCTTAACGCCGCAGAACGGGCAGGTCTCGCTCTCCGTGGGAATGGGCTTTCCGCAGCCCTTCTTCGCCTTGGGGTCGTCGTCGCCCTGCTTGCAGAACACACGGCCCTCGCTGGCGAGGAAGTTGGCCTTCTTCGAATCGACGGCCCTGAGGGAGGGCGGATCCTTGATTAGGCGGAACGCCTTCTGCAGCGAATCAATCTCCACCTCCGGCACGCCCTCGTGCGAGGGCTTGATGGAGCGCAGATGCATCTCGCACTCTTCGCGGCCGGCCTCGGGCGTGTCGCCGAGGGACATCACCAGCATCGCACCGGCCGCGGCGGCCGCGGCGATGCCCGCCGCCGCCACCAGCCAGTCCCAGTGCTCGGAAAGGAAGCTCTGCTTTGCGGCGCTCATTGCGCACCCTCCTTCTTCTGCGCCTTCTCACCGGCGGGCTTGTCGTCCGCCGGCTTCTCCGCGTCGGGCTGCCGCGCAAGGGCGCGGCCGAAGTCGTAAACGTCGATCGTGAAGCTCATCGAGAGCGGCTCGTCCGTCTCAGGATCCGTGACGATGCGGCTCTCGGCGGCGGCGGGCGACTGCTCGGCGACGGCGTGGGCGCCGCGGCGGCGGCGGCCCGTCTGCTGCGCGCCCTTGCTCTCCTCGGCCTTGTCAACCGCCGTGACGTGCTCGACTATCGCGTCGGAGGTCTGCCTGAACGAGAGCCCGCGCACCACGGCGAAGCGCTCGCAGGACGCGAGGCGGTTCAGCACGCCGACCAGCGCGTCCGGGCGCAGCGTCACCTCGAACGCATACGTCTGCTTCGTCGTCTTCGGGCCTTTGTCCTCGGCCTTCGCGGCCTTGGGCTTCTTCTGGGAGGCGGAACGCTGGACGGTCTCCTCGGAGGGCTTCTTCTCCTCCACGCGGACAATGGACTTGATCTCGTGCACGCCGGCCTCGGAGAGCGCCCCGACGAGGCGCGAGATGGTTTCGAGCTGCACGGTGAGGCGCGGCACGTCCGCCTTGTCGGGCAGCACGCCTCCGTCGCCCAGATACTGTCCGAATCCGAAGAGGAACGTCGGCGCGACGATCTTGCCCTCCACGCCTCCGGGCAGGGCGCACATGCGGCGCACCTCGCCCTGGAGCTGCTGTTTGAAGCCAGACGGGCTGTCGTTCGCGGGCATGGGCCTGTCGCCCCGCGCCGCGAGCGCCACCGCCCTGTCGAACCACTCCGCGTAGCGTGTCTCGTTGGACTTCACGGAATCGATGGACGCCCTGGACGGAAACACGGCCGCCTCGTTGTAGCGGACGTATGCCTGCTTCTCCTCTTCCAGGCGCTCCTCCGTTTCGCCGCGCTCGGACCAGGCCGAGAACAACATCCATCCAAGACCGCCGGCAACCGCCACGAAAACGCCGGCGCCGACAACGCCAGCCATCTGCTGCTTGGAAAGGCTCATTTCCGCGCCCCCTTCCCTCTACCGCCCTTGTCGGCCTCCGGCACGATCGACTTCGACTGCGCGAAGTCCATCTTTATCGAGAACTCGACGAGGTAGCCCTTGTTCATCACGTCCTTCTGCGTGACGATCTTCACGCTTTCGGGCACGAACTCGGGGCTTCTCCTGATCTTGGCCATCACGGCCTCGGCGACGGTCGCCTTTCCGCCGAGCTTGGCCTCCTCCTTCGCCATCACGTCGCGCCATCCGCGCACGGTCACCCGCACGCCCTCGGGGGCGTCGGGCTTGTCCTTGGGCGGCAGCACCGCGCTCCACTCCGTGATCCACATGCCGGGCAGAAGGCTTTCGCGAACGTCCTTTAGGCGGCGGAGGGCGGCAGACCGGCCGACCATCAGCCGCTGGAACTCGTCGCACCTGCCGCGGGTCTCGTCCACTGCCTTCAGCTCGCCCTTGAGCCTCGTCTCCAGCGAGCGAAGCGACTGGTTGCGCGCCTCGACGCATTCGAGCTGCGCCTTTGCGACTTCGCCCGCGCGCCCCTGCAGGAACGCGACGATGCCGAGCGCGGCGAGGAACGCCGCGCCGCCCGCGACGAGAAACGGAATGCGCCGCATCGCGCGCGCCTCGTTGACAAGCTCGGGCGGAAGCAGGTTGACGGAGATCCACGCGGAGCCGCCGCCGCGAAGCGCGAGGCCCACGCTCTCGGAGAGGGCGAAGGCGTCGCCCTCGAGGGCGGCCTTGTCGATCTTCGGGCCGAACGACACGCCGCCGAACGGGTTGAGGTAGTCAACCTCCACCTGAAGGGCCTCGCTGAAGAACGAGTCGAGCTGCGGAAGGCGCACCGTGCCGCCGGTGAGGATGAGGCGGCTTGGGGCGCTGCCGCCCTGCTGCGAGCGGTAGAAGTTGATGGAGCGCGAAATCTCGGCGTGGAGGCGCGTTAGAACCGTGCGGGCGATCTTCGAGATGCGGTCCGTCACCTCGTCCTCGTCCTCCGTGACGCCGCCGAGCGCGACGTAGCCGCGCTCGAGCTTGGCCTCCTCGGCCTCCTCGAAGGAGCAGCCGAACTGCTGGGCGATCTCCTTCGTGATGGAGTTGCCGGCGATCGGAATCGAGCGGTTGTAGATCTTCTCGCCCTCGAGGATGATGAGGTTGGTCGTCTTCGATCCGATGTCGAGCACCACCGAGCAGCCGTCGAGCCCCGGATAGGCGAATCGCAGCACGTTGCATATCGCGACGGCCGAGACGTCAACCACGATGGGCTTGAGCCCGGCGGCCCTCACGGCGTCCGTCACGGTGCGCACGGTCTCGAGCTTCGCGGCGACGATCATGGTGGCCTTGTCGCCCTCGGGCGTGTCGCCCACGAACTGCCAGTCGCTGACTATGTCGTCGATCGGGAACGGGACGTTCTCCTCGATCTCGTAGCGCACGTGCTGCGCCATCTTCTCCGCGTCGCCGACGGCGGGGATCTTGGCGAAGCGCGGGAACACCATCTGCCCGCCCAGCGACACCACCAACGGAGCGGGGCGGATGTCCTTCTCGCGCATGATCTGGTGCAGCGCGGCGGGCAGAGCCGCGCCGAGCGAGCCGATGTCGTTGACATCGACGGCGGGCAGCTCCGCGCTGCCGTAGTTCACCAGCGTGAGACGCCCCCGCCCGCCGAGCGAGTACTCGGCAAGCACTGCCTTGGAGGCGCCGATGTTTAGTGTGAGGATGCGGGACATGACGTAATGCCGGATTTCGCTTTCTTTCGAATCGGGCCGCTACTGCACGAGCTCGTAGTCGGCGTTGTTGACGAGCCAGAACGGAGTCTTGGAGCGGTCAACCAGACCCTGGCGGCGCTCTACCTGGTTCTTCTGCTCGCCCTTCTCGGTCTTCTGCCAGTTCATGAACTTGTCGTTCTCCCACCACTTGCCGTTCGTCCCCTGCATGGCCGTGGCGGCGTTCCTGTCCTGGTTCTCGGTGTGCATCGCGAGCTGGTCGCCGTCCTTGTTGGTGATGATGAGCGAGACTGTGCAGGGCTCGCCGAAGCGCTCGAGCACGCTGGGCGGAAGGCACACGCTGGCCATGTGGCTGCCCTTCTTGATGTCAACGTAGCGCACCTGGACCGTGTAGTACGAGTAGGGCGCGGGCATGTTGCGGGGATCCTTCTCCTTGGCCTTCGACGAGTCGAGCAGCACGTGCCACGTGAAGGTGAGCTCGTCCTGCCACTTGGCCATCGTCGTGTACTTCGTCTCGAGGACGATCCACTGGCGCGGGCGGCCGCCGATCGGCGGGAGGAGCTTGCCGTTGGCCTGGAGGTTCGGCGCGCTGGCGAGGCAGGTGCCGCCCGGACGCGCGGGTATGTCGATGGAGACGTAGGCGTCGCGGCCCTTGGCCACGGTCGCCCCGCCGTCCGCGCCAACCGCGCCGCGGCGGCGCATGCCCTGGGCGGATGCAGTGGCCGCGCATGCGGCCGCAAGAGCTAAAATCATCAGTTTTTTCATGTTGTTTCTCCTTTCGAATTCTAAAGAACTTTCATTCTAGGAAGATCCTGGATATCGACGACGCCCACTAATTTACCATTTTCGTCGCAAACGGGCAAGTCATCAATGTGACGTTTTTCAAAAATGCGGAGCACGTCAACCGCATAGGCATCCGCCCGAATGGAGAGCGGAGAGCGCGTCATGTGGCTGGAGACGGGGTCTTGCAGGCCAAACGCAGTTTGGCCATCAGGGCTGCCGGACGCCGCCGCATGGGAGCCTTCAGGGCTGCCGGGCCGAGCATTGGCGGCCGCCGTGGCGGCGGCGGTGGCGCGGCGGAAGTCGCCGTCGGTGAATATGCCGACGAGCGTCCCCTCGTCGTCAACGACCATCGCGCTGCCGCCCTGCGCCTTAGTCATCGCAAGCAGCGCGTCGAGCACCGTCGTCGAGGGCGACACGGCAGCGAGCCGGTCGCCCGAGCGCATCACGTCGGAGACCTTCAGCACGAGGGCGCGCCCTATCGCGCCGGCAGGATGGTTGAGCGCGTAGCTCGCCTTGTCGAACCTGCGCGCCTCGAGCATCGTCATCGCGAGCGCGTCGCCCATCGCCATCGTCGCGGTGGCGGACGTGGTGGGGGCCATGCCGAACGGGCACGCCTCCGCGCCGCAGGGTATCTCCAGCACTATGTCGGAGAGCCCGGCGAGCGTCGAGTCGCGCCGCCCCGTGAGCGCCACGACCTTCAGACCATGGCGGCGGATCGCCGGCACGAGCCTGAGCAGCTCCTCGCTCTCCCCGGAAAACGACAGCGCGAGAAGAACGTCCCTGCCGCATACCATTCCAAGGTCTCCGTGCATCGCCTGCACGGGATTGAGCACGATCGAGCGAGTGCCGGTGGAGGCGAATATCGCGCTCGTCTTCTCGGCAACCTGAAGGCTCTTGCCCACGCCTGTGACGACGACGAGCCCGCCGGCGTCGAGCGTCTCCATGAGCAGGCGCACAGTGGCCGCGAACGACTCGCCGAGAGAGTCGCGGGTTCGCTCGAGCCCGGCTATCTCCGCGTCGAACACCTGCCGCGCGCGCGCAATCTGCTCTTCTTCAGTCACCTTGGCGATTCTCCCGAACGGCTCACTTCTTCGCCGCGCTCTGCAGCAGCGTCACGCAGATCGTGCCCACGATGTCCTCCGCGCTGCAGCCTCTGCTGAGGTCGTTCATGGCCTTGGCGAGGCCCTGGAGATTGGGCCCGATGGCCGTGGCGCCGCCGAGGCGCTGCGCGATCTTGTAGCCGATGTTGCCGGCCTGGAGGTCGGGGAACACGAACACGTTTGCGTTGCCCTGGATGTCGCCGCGCGGATTCTTCAGGCGGCCTACGGAGGGGACGATCGCGGCGTCGAACTGAAGCTCGCCGTCCATCTTTATCCCCTTTTCGGCGAAGACTGGCTTCGCCAGCTCGACGGCCCGCTGCACCTTCTCCACGAGGTCGCCCGCGGCGGAGCCCTTCGTCGAGAAGCTGAGGAACGCGACGCGGGGCTCGTTGCCCGTGAGGTCGCGGTAGGTCTGCGCGCTCGCGAGGCCGATGTCAACAAGCTGCTCCGCGGTGGGGTTGGGGATCACCGCGCAGTCTCCGAACGCCAGCACCCCGTCGCCGCTCTCCGTCGGCTCGCGCAGATCCATGAGGAAGCAGCTTGACGCGGTCTTGACGCCCTTCTCCGTGCCGAGCGTGTGGAACGCGGCGCGGAGCATGTCGCCGGTGGACGCGATGGAGCCCGCGACGAGGCCGTCAACGCGCCCGAGCTTCACCATCATGCCGCCGAAGTAGATGCGCTTCGAGCGCAGCGTCTGCTGAGCGGCGGCGAGGTCGATGATCTTCTGCTTCTCGGCCGGCTTGCGCGACTCCTTCGCGTTCCACGCCTCGAGGTAGGCCGCCTCCAGCTCGGCGTCGCCGAGGGTGTAGTCGATGACGCGTATGCCGCGCTCCTCGAGCGACAGCCCCGCCTTGGCCTCTGCGTCCGAGATCTCCTGCGCGGTGCCAAGCACCACCGGGGTGCAGATCCCCCTGTCCACGCAGCTGCACGCCGCCGTTATCACGCGGGCGTCCATTCCCTCCGGCAGCACGACCGTGCCGTGCAGGGCGGAGGCCCTTTCGATGATCTTCTCAATAGCTTTCATTTGGATTTGCCTCTTGACTGTGGCTGATGCCCTCGACTGCCCTCGGCGGCATTCGACCGCCGTCGAACGCAATCGCAGGAAGCCGTTCTGCCTATGACTTCGAATTGGCCAGCACCGCAACCGTCTCGCGGGCGATCATGAGCTCCTCGTTCGTCGGGATCACGATCACGGGGATCCTGGAGTCCTTCGTCGAGATCACGCCGCTCGCGCCAAAGCGCACCTTGAGGTTTGCCTTCTTGTCGAGCTTGACGCCAAGCGCGCCGAGGCGCTTGACGATCTGCTCGCGAAGCTCTGCGGCGTTCTCGCCGATGCCGCCCGCCATCACGATCGCGTCGGCGCCGCCGATCAGCGTGTTGTATCCCCCGATGTACATCGCCGTGCGGTGGCCGAACGCCTCGAGCGCCTCGACCGCGTCGATGTCGCCCTTGTCGGCCTTCGCGACGACGTCGCGCGAGTCGCCGCCCTCCGCGCCGGCGAGGCCCTGGAAGCCGCTCTCCTTGTTGAGCAGACGGTCAAGCTGGTCGAACGAGTAGCCCTGCCTGCCGAGGAACAGCAGCACGCCGGGGTCGATCGTCCCGGAGCGGGTGCCCATGATCAACCCGTCGAGCGGGGTGAGGCCCATCGTGGTGTCGATGCACTCGCCGTTCTTCACGGCGGCGAGCGACGAGCCGTTGCCGAGGTGGCACGTGACGAGGTTAACCTTCTTCAGCGGCTTCTTGAGCCATGCTGCGGCGGCCTGCGTGATGAACTTGTGCGAGGTGCCGTGGAAGCCGTACTTGCGGATGCCGAACTTCCTGGCCACCTTGCGCGGCAGCGCGTACTGGTAGGCGCATCCGGGCATGGTCTGGTGGAAGGCGGTGTCGAACACGCCGACGTTCGGCACGCCCTTCGCCGCCTTCTCGCACGCCTCGATGCCCTGCAGATTCGCAGGGTTGTGCAGGGGCGCGAGCGGCACGCACTTCTGGATGAGCTTCTTCGCGGCGGCGGTGATCTTCGCCGGGGCGGAGAACTTGTCGCCGCCGTGCACCACGCGGTGGCCGATCGCGTCGATCTCCGAGAGGCTCTTGACGACGCCGACCTCCGGGTCGCACAGCGCGGCCATCACCTGCGAAATCGCCTCGACGTGGTTCTTCATCGGCGTCTCGCGGACGACCTTGTCGCAGCCCGTCTTCGCATAGACGAGGCGCGAGCCGACGATTCCGATGCGCTCCACGAGCCCCTTGCAGAGCATCTGCTCGCCCTTCATGTCGAAGAGCTGGAACTTGAGCGACGACGAGCCGCAGTTTACAACAAGTACCTTCTGTATTGCCTTCATTTGCCTTTACCTCAGCTTCACCTTGAAGAACGCGTCCCCGGCGGCCTTGCGCGCCTTGAGCGCCTCGCCGAGCCTGTCGGCGGGAAGCTCGCACCTGCCGTTCACCGGCACCGTGACCTCGCCGACGTACGTCTCGGTCCACTCGCCGCCAAGCGTCTGCGCGGAGAGGAGCGTCAGGCGGTAGGTGTTGCTCTCGACGGCGGAGAGGAGCCTGAGGCCGCCTCTCGAGCGGCCCGCGCTCTCCACGCTCGCGGAGATGTCGCCGTCCGCGCTGAACCCGTCGATGCTCACGGAGACGTCCGGCTCTATGTCGGAGACGTCAACGCCGCTCATCAGGGCGGCCGCCGCCACGCTCGCGGCGTCGCCGCCGAGCAGCACGCTCATCAGCCTAGGCGTCACGTAGTCGCCGCCGGAGGAGAGCTGCGTCAGCCCGAGGTCGCTGTACGACGTTATGGCGGAGCTGTAGATCAGCGCAGGGTTGACCTTCGTGAAGAAGGTGTCGCCGGAGGCGGACGACTGCCTGTCGAGCGAGCCGAACTGCGCCCACTCCCACGAATCCGGGAAGCCGTCCTGGTCGGTGTCGCAGTCCTCGATGTAGATCGTCACCTGCGGCACGGCGGAGCTGGGCTCCGTGATAGTCACGGGCGCGGGCTTGTAAACGTCTGGATCGCTTCCGCCGATGCTGTTCGCGTAGCCCCAGCTCTCCCACGGGTCGCGCTCGAAGTTGCCGTTCGAGTCGATGTACGCCCTCAGGTAGTATGTGCCGGCCGGCAGGGCCAGCGTCACGGCGTTGACGCCCTCGACGCTTTCAGACGTCAGGTCGGCCGTGTCGGCAACCCATCCCGACGCGACGGGCTGTCCGGTGAAGTCGGACGCGGTGAACGCGTCCACGTGGATGAGGTTGCGCACGACGGACGGTGTGATGGACGCTCTCTCCGCGACAGGCCCGAAGTACCTCACGTTCGCGGCGACAGTGCCGTAGCGGCGGCCGTCGTTCATCATGCCCGTCGCCTCGAGGCGGAAGTCCTGAGTTGTCCAGTTCGGCGTGGTGAACTTGGCGTCGAGCATCGAGACGCGCCACTTGTAGTTGACCTTCGACGAGAACACATGGCCCTCGGGCGTGACCATGCCGTCGTAGAGGGGCGCAGTCCAGCTGTATATGCCCTGCGAGTCGCGCACAGGGGCGCGGCGGTCGCCGGAGTCGTACACGACGGTGTCGCGCTGGTCGAGCACCTGCAGACGGAACGCCGGATAGTCCTTCAGCTTGTATCCGTTGCCGTCCTTCGCTTCGTGCGTCCAGCGGAACGTCACCGAGGAGCCCTGCGTGGTGCCCTTGGGCGAGACGGCTACCGCGAGCGTCTGCGTCCTGCTGTTCTCGAACACGTTGACGAACGTCACCGCCGCAAGCGCTCTGAAGTTCAGCTTGCCGTCGGGGCCGCTGCCGTAGTTCGCGGAGCCGGCGCCGTACATCACGCGGTACGTGACGTTGGTGAGGGCCGTCATTATGGCGGAGCCGTTGTGCGTCTCGCGCCACACCGCCTCTAGCGTGCCCCAGTCGAGGTCGAGGAGGCCGTCCGCGACGAGATCCGCCTCGGTCAGAGTGGGATGCCCGCCGAGGTATATCTCGCGGTCAAGCACGGTGCCGTTGTAGAGGATGCTGCCAGTGCCTCCGCTCGCCACGCCCAGGTCGCCGTTGACGGCGGTGCGCACCACGCGGACGCGCGTCGTGGCGTTGGCGGTGGGCTTGGTCTCCTCCTCGGCCGTGACGGCGTTCTCGGCGTCCTCTCCGGTTTCAAGGATCCTGAACGCCTTGTTGAGGGACTGGTTGGGCGTGTAGTAGCCGTTGACGGAGGCACTGCGGTCGGTCAGCAGATCGGCCGTCGCGAAGTCCTCCGCGGCCGTCAGGCCGGAGATGTCCATGCGCGCCATCTGCGGAGTCGTGTCGGTGAGCTCGATTGAGAACGCCGCAGAGGACCAGCCGACGTCAACGTCCGCCGCGATGCCGTAGGGCTCGCCGGGCGACCACTTGCCGTTGCCGTCCGTGTCGGCGAACGCCACGAACAGGTTCTTGCCCTCGCGGAGGTGGCCGTACTTGCTGGACGGGCCGGACGACTCGGCGTCGTTTCCGCTGCCGCCGCCGCCATTGTCGTCGTCGCCGCCGCCGGCCGCGTTCTCGTCGGACCAGGAGAGGTAGAACTTGCCGGACTTGCCGACGTTCAGCTTCTGGGCAGTCCATGCGATCATGACGTTGGCGCGCGAGAGGTCGATGAACTCATAGCGCTGGACGTCGTTGTTGTTGCCGCCGCCTGCGTCTGCGAGAGGCTGGAGATTCACGCTCTGAAGGTCTCTGTGCGCGAAGTTGATCGTCATCACGCCTGTGATGTAGTTGATGCTGCCTACGACGTCGCCCTTCCACGTGACGATGTCGCCGTGCTCGACGTCGCCGGGAACGGGCCTGTCGTACACGCTCTCCCACCACTGGGGGTCGCCGGACTTGATGTAAACCCATCCGCCGAACTGCTCGTCCTCCCACATCGTGAGGGCGTTGGGATCCTTGAAGCGCACGAAGACAGTGCCCGCCGCCACGGAGCCCGGGCCGAGGCTGAACTTGACCTCGCGGTTGCGGTTCTGGCCTATGATCTTCCGCTTCTCGGTGGCCTCTCCAGGTCCGGGAATCGTCCAGACGGCGTCGGGAAGCCCCGTCATCTGCCTGTCGGACCTGCTTTCCTGCGACCACGCCTGGACGACGATCGCGGACGTGAAGTCCTTCTTGCCGTTGTAGGCGACGAACGCCTCGATCACGGGCACCGGATACTCCGACAGCGTTGCGTTGTCGGGCCCGAGAATCGCCTCGAGGTCGGGACGCGTCCCCGCCTGGTATTCAGCCCAGTTGCTCCAGCCGTCGTCGTCGCGGTCGTCTAGGGCGTCCCAGAGGCCGCGCGAGATGAAGGCGGACGTGTACTTGTCCTCCCAGGCGTCGTTCATCATGTCGCCGTCGGCGAACATCTGGCCGAGGTAGAGCGATCCGACGCGCAGGAAGTAGTCGGGCACGCCCTGGCCGAAGGTGTTGGACTTGACCGGGCTGACGCGAGGGAATTCGTACTTGAGGAAGCCCTCGGAGATCAGATACTCAGCGTAGTTGGAGAGCTGGTCGTTGTCGTGGTCTCCGTATGAGTTCTCGGAGGCGATTCCGTTCAGGTTCTCCCACCAGTCGGGCATTCCGTCCTTGTCGTCGTCGCGTCTGCTGAGGAACGTCTCGTCCGTGGAGCCGTCCGAGAGCATTCCGGCTGCGAGGTCGCGAAGATACGCCTCGCGGGCCGTCATCTCAAATCCGTTGTAAGTGACGGTCGATTCCCAGTCGAAGCCCTCCTCGGCTCCGTATTCGGAGATCGCGATGTCCTGCCACCAGTCGGGGATGCCGTTCGCGTCGAGGTCGCCGAAGATCGAGTCTCCGTCGGCGGTGATCTCCCACGGGTCTGCGGCGCCGTCGCCGTCCCACATCGTCTCGCAGCGCTTCGCGAACGCGCCGCCCAGCGGCACGAGATCGGACGTTCCGACGAAGCCCGAGCGCGTGTCGAAGGAGTTGAGCGTCGCGTTCGTCGAGAACCTTGCGCTGTCGAGATTCGACATGTAGTCGAAGAAGAACTCGCTGTACGCCCTCTCGGAGCTGTAGCTGTAGAGAGTGTAGGGCTGGGCGCCGTTCGGGAAGATGATCTTCTTCACCTCGCCCGCGGTCATCGCCTCCAGCTCGGATGCGTTGTCGTCGCGGCTGTTGTAAACCTCGCGGGCAGAGCAGACGCCGCCGAAGAACACGCTCCAGTAGCGGGAGTCGGGGCACGTGCCGTCCATGAACGGCAGATGGGCGCAGGTGTTCTGGATCCACGGCACCCAGCGGTAGTTCTCATAGACGGTGCTGTGCACGGGGAGCGCGCTCCACCAGCCGCACTCGAACGTGCCGGCCGGCAGCACGCCGTCCATGTCGCGCACGTTGTCGAACACGTACTTGGTGAAGCCGGAGGGCTCCCACATCACGTCGGTCGCGTTGACAGCGCCAGGCAGGGTCTGGAAGTTGTAGTGCTGCAGCAGCTCGGGCGGCAGCATTCCCTTGCCGTCGTTGTCGTTGCGCGTGCAGTCCTGCAGCCAGGCGGCATAGACCTCCTCGCGCTGCGCGAGGACGTCGGCGAAGCGCATGCGCGTCTTCTCGCTGTACGCCCTGAGAATCGCGGATGCGTCGAGAGCGCCGTCCCACACGCGCACTTCGTCGATGTAGCCGTTGTAGAACCTGTCGAAGCTCGCCCACGACGCCGTGTTGGTGGTGCCGATGCCGAGCGCAAGCTCGTCAACAGCGGTCGCGCCGAGGATGAACGCCGTGGGCACCGTGGTGTATCCGCCGTGCAGCACCGGGAAGTTATGCATTCCGGGCACGGCCTCCTGGTTGATCACCATTATGCCGTTGGCGGGTTCAAGCGAGGTCGCCGCGCGCGCGGAGACGTGTCCGTTCTGGTAGAGCTTCAGCTCCTTGCCGTCGAAGGTGAGCGCGACATGCACCCACTTGCCCTCGTCGGGAACGGTGCCGACGACGGTCGGAGAGCCGATGCCGACGCCCGACGGGACGGCGTCGGAAGTGTCGAACTGTCCGAACACGCGGCCGTCGGCCTTGATGCCGATGCGGAAGTTGACGCGCACCTGGTAGTTGAAGTTGGAGAGCGTCGATGAAGTGTATCTGCTTGCGCGCTCCAGCACGACCTGGTCGCGGGAGAGGTCCTCGGGGAGAATCCACGCCTCGGCCGTGAACTGGCGCAGCATGTCGTACTGGTCGCCGACCGGACGGTGCAGGTATCCGGAGTAGGAGACCGCCGCGGAGTCGGCGCCAGGGAACCAGAGGGCCTGGCGGCGGTCGGGGTCGGTGAAGTTGATCGGGTCGGCGATCGCCGTGGAGGTCATCGTGCGCTCGTCGGCGTCGGCGATGCGGTCGTTGTCGGTGTCATAGCCCTCGTTCTCCTCGAACGAGTAGATGAACGTGCCGGCGGTCGCCGCCTCCATCGTCATTCCGCCGCCCGCCATCCAGGACCAGCCGGGGTACACGGCCAGGTCCGGGGCGTCCACGTATGGGTCGAGCCTGTAGTACTGGAGCGTGAGGCTCGAGTCGTTGAGCGCCGTGGAGTCGGTGTACCACAGGGGCGTCGGGTCGGTGTGCGGAGGCTGCGGCGAGGTCATGTTGACGAGCAGCGCCTCGGTGATGTTCCTGAGCCCGTCGCCGTCGGCGTCAGCCTCGGGCGTGCCCATCATCCAGGGGTAGGACATGACGTCGAACACGGGCTCGCCGCCGTTCCAGGGCTCGTCGGGCCATTCCGTCCATGCGTTGTACCAGTGCGCGAGCCTGCCATTGTACATCTCGGCGACGACGTCGCCCTCGAGGGTCCCGTCCTGGACGGTGCCGAGCAGCGGGTTGAGGCCGTGGAAGATCTCGTAGTAGTCGTCCATGCCGTCGCCGTCGGTGTCCCAGACGCGCGGGTCGGTGGTTACATAGCCCACGGCGGGCGCGCGCTGGCCGTTGGGGTCGAGGGCGGTGGGCGTGAGCATGATGCGGTAGCCCTGCTCGTCGTAGTTCACCTGGCCGTACGTGTAGAAGTTGAGGCTGAGCCAGTCCCATTCGCGCGGCGGACGCGTGAAGTAGCCGAGCTTGTCGAACTGCCACGCGCCGGTCGCGGCGAAGCCCCGCTCCCTGCACGTCTTGTAGAACGTATCGCCGTCCATGATGTTCATCGGGAGGAAGCCCACGAACTTGCGCGATCCGGGTCCGTCGGGCATCCAGCTGCCCATGAGGGGCGTCTCGCTGTCGTCGTAGCGCAGGTGGCGCATCGCCTGGACCAGGTACTCCTGGAAGTTCTGGAGTCCGTCGTGGTCGAAGTCGAAGTCGCGCACCGTTCCCGTGCGGGGGTCGGTGGCGGGGGTGTCGAAGAACGCGCCGCGCACCGAGATGTCGCCGTCGGGGAGCATCGTGAACGCGTCGCCCGCGAAGGTGCCGTCCATTCCGGCGGTGATGTAGTAGCCGGGAACCGTGACCTCTGTCGTTGCGTCGATTGCGACGCCGTCGCTGCGTCTGATGAGCGTGAGCGCCTCGTCGCTCACGGTGCCGTTGACGGGCTGGGCGCTTTCGTTGAACACTATTCCGGCGTACTGGCGCTCCCACTTGTCGGGCAGCAAGTCGCCGTCGGTGTCGGCGGTGTTCGGGTTGAGTCCGCCGCCGCGGATGCAGAGGTCAACGCCGTTGTCGGCGTCCTCGGCCGGCTTGCCGTCGTTGGAGCCGTATATGAACGTGAAGTCGTAGGGCGAGACAGACATGGAGTTGCCGTAGCGCCAGGTGCCGACCCAGCCGCCGCCCTCCTCGCCGTCGGCGAGGCCGTCGCCGTCGGTGTCGCCCTCATGCGGATCCGTCGGGAAGAACTTGTTGTACCAGCCGGAGCTCTTGCCGGGGTGGTTGTTCGCGATCGACTCGCACCCGCTGTATGCGTTGCAGGAGTCGGTGCCGGCGTATTCGCCGATGAGGTTCAGGTCGTCCCTGTCGCTGTCGGCGTTGGAGACCGCGCGCGGATCGTTCGGGTTGTGGAGCACGTACAGCTCCCAGCCGTCGGGCACTCCGTCGCCGTCGGTGTCGGCGCCGTGCGCCTCGTTCGCGAAGGTTCTGCCCTCCATGGCTTCCGTGACCCAGCCGGGATCGGAGAACGGGACGTTCGGGTTGGTGGTGCCGCGGCGCAGCACGCGGTCCTGCTTCTTGTCGTGCCAGAGATCCTTGTCGGCCGCGACCGAGAACGTGAAGGTTCCGCCGGTGTCGGGGTCGTAGCCGGGCATGGCGGGCGTGGCCTCGTAGCGGTACTTGAGAAGCAGATATTCGTCCATCGCGGTGAACGCGCGCGTGTTGACCGGGTCGCCGGCGCCGTTGAGGAGGCTCGCGCCCGCGCTCGAGTTGGGATGCCAGCGGCTGCCGAGGAAGCCCTGGTTGTCGATGTACCAGGCGGTGCGCGGGTCGAAGCCGAGCTGCGTGTACACCTGGTCGTGTATCAGCGCCAGCGGCTTGTCGGCCGCGGCGGAGAGGATGTTGGTGTGCTCTCCGAGCGCTATGACAGTGGCGTCGAGGGGCTTGGCGCCGTCTCCGCCCCTGAACTTGGGCACGCAGACGGCGTCGGGCTTGCCGTAGCGGAACACGGCGATCGCCGTGATGTTGGAGACGCCCTCGGGGAACACGTGCTTGCCGCTGTCGTCGGTGGTGACGTAGTTGCCGCCGTTGTTCGGGATGGCGTATTCGCCGAGCCCCTCGATCTTGACGATCATGTAGTCGGCGGGCGTCTCGTAGTAGGCCATGAAGTCGCCGTCGGCGTTCATCGAGGCGTTGTTGGCGTTGTCGCTCTTGACGGGGTTCATGCCGTTCATGACCTCCCAGAGGTCGGAGAGGCCGTCGCCGTCGGTGTCCCAGTTGATCGGGTTGGTGCAGAGGGCGAGCTCCTCGATGTCGAGCAGGCCGTCGTCGTCGGTGTCGCGCTCGTTGTAGCGGACGCCGGACTTCTTGGTGGGGTCGAACGCTTCGGCGATCTCCTCGGGGGTGATCTCCACGCCCGTGGCGATGTCGTCGAGCGTGAACTTCGAGCCGCGGAGGCGCTTGTCGAGGCCGTCCTCGCCGACCATCGCGCTGTACCAGAAGTAGTACTCGTAGCCGTCGGGGATTCCGTCCTTGTCGGTGTCGTCAACGGTCGGATCGGTGCGGTTCTCGGGGATCCAGCTGTCGGCCTTTTCGAGGCCGGCCTTCCACGCCGCCATCTCGGTGGCGTTGGTGGGGCTGGGCAGACGCCTCGTCTCGTTGCCGTCGTCGTCGGTCTCGACCACCCAGAGGTTGTTCACGCGGGCGATCGCGTTGGACTCGGCCTCGGAGAAGATCGGGTCGGAGATCCACTTGCCGCGCACGTGGCGGTTGAGGCCGTCGTTGTCGGCGCGCAGGTTGATGCCCTCGTGCAGGCCGCGCAGCTCGACGTAGGCGTCGAATATGCCGCCCCTCGTGGCCCAGTTCTGCTCCGTCGAGATCAGGAGGCCACCATGCGCCGTGCGGGCGGGCATGTAGTCCTCGTCGCCGTTGTACGCGGAGAGGTCCACGAGGTCGCCCGCGCTTTCGAGGTCGCCGTTCTCGATGACGGCGAAGAAGCGCGAGGCGCCTGAGCCGCCGGCCCAGGTGGTGCCGGCCGCGTAGATGTCGGGGATGCCGTCCTGGTTGATGTCGCCAACGTTGTCCTCGGGGAACCTCTCGACGGAGAAGATCGCCTCGACGAGGGTCTTGACGTAGCTCTTCGCGTCGTCCTCGTACTCGGGCATCACGACCCTGCCTTCGCCAAGGGAGTTGTTGAACTGCGGGTCGGGGGCGCTGAGGTGCGCGGAGCTGCGGTCCTCGCGGTTGTAGAGCAGCCAGGTGTAGAAGAAGCTGTCCTTGCCGAGCGCGTTGACGTACTCGTAGTGGTTCGGGTAGCTGGACGCTGTGCTGTACCACGTGCCAGCCCTGTCGATGGCGAAGTCCTTGCTGCCGGCCGGGCCGAGGGATCCGTTGTCCACGTCGCCGACCTTGTAGCCGAATCCGAAGATGGAGGGCTCAAGGTCGTTCGCGGGCTTGAAGTCCCAGGACTGCGTGAAGTTCTGGATCTTCGTCGGGTTCGCGGCGCCGGTTGACCACACGCGCCCCGCTCCGTGGCCCACCGCGCCGGTGTAGCGCTTCGAGAAGTCGGAGATGCCGGAGGCGAGCGGATTGCACGGCCGCAGCTCGAGGCCCATCGAGGGCTCCACGTAGTAGTACCACGTGCGCATGTCGATGCCGCCGTCCTTGTCCTGCACCGTCAGCGTCACCTTGTGCGAGCCGGCGCCGGAGAACTGGACCGTGCGGCGGAAGGTGCCGTTGACGTTCTGGTTCTCCTTGCGGTCGGTGGTGCTGTCGGTGATCCACGTCACCACCATGTTCGTCATGTCGGCCTTGACGTCGGAGACCTGCCAGATGATGTCGAACGGCACGTTGATCGAGGCCGGCATCTCGTTCGTAGAGACGGAGTCGCCGGGGCCGATCTTCGGGTCTTCGTTCACGACGAACACGTCGAGCATGCCCTCGGCGTAGAACTCCCTCCACGTCTTGGTGGGGTCGATCGTGCTGGGCGCCTCGTCCTTCACGTAGGCCCTGATGTGGAAGCCCTGGCTCTCGCTCCCCGGCGTGCCGTCGAGGGAGTTGAAGAAGAAGTAGTCGCTCGTCTTGCTGCGGGTGAACGTGAGCTCGGAGCGGTTGATCTCCGGCAGGGCGCCGGCGAACGTGCCGTTGGGCGTGATCTCGACCACGACGGTTATGTTGGAGCCGGCGGGCAGGCCGGACGGCGCGACGTTGAGGTCAACGTTTATGCGGCCGTTGATGGTGCCAGTTCCGGACTTCTCCCTGAACGTAGTGTCGCCGAGCGCGGGGCTCACCGAGATGGCGGGCGCATCGACCACGACTACGTTCGCGACGTACTCCGGCGCCGCGTCGAACTCGTCGTCTGTCATGTCCTTGTCGCGCACCTTAGCCGTCACGGTGCAGACGCCGGAGCCCTCGAAGGTGTGGAGGATGTTCGTGCTGGACGGCGAGCCGTAGATGTGGTGCGTGGCCGTCACCTCGCCGTTCTCGCGGAAGGTCAGCTCGGTGTAGGCCGTGTCGTTCGTGAAGTCGTAGTATCTGAGGCCGGGATCGGCTATGCCGACCTTGAAGGTCCTCTGGACGCCTGACGGGACGGACGCCTCGAACGTCCTCGTGCCGTCGGCTCCGATCTTGGGCGCGGTGCCGTTCATCGTGATCTGCGTGGCGCGCGGAAGCGCGTTCGTGACGCTGATGAACACGGGGCGGCCGGTCCATGCGGAGATGACGTTGTCGACCGTGTTGTCGTTGCTCTCGCGCACCTCGACGCCGAACGAGAGAGTGCATCCGGCGTAGCCGTCCTTGAGCAGGATCGAGGCGCTGGGCAGGGCGTTCGTGTCGCCGGGCTGGATGGTCAGGCTCGTCTGGTGCGTGAGGGCGTTCTGGGATGTGATCTCGACGTTGTTGGACGTGGCCTCGTCGAGGGGATAGATGAACAGATAGCCCGCGAGGCCGTTGTTCTCCTCGAAGGGCGACGAGAACGAGAACGAGATCTGGGCCGTATCGCCCTCGGCGTAGATGCCGTCCGCCTTGTCGCACGAATACGAAATCATCTTGGGCGCATCGACGTTGACGAGGACCGTGCGCGTGGCGGACTGCGCGCCGCCGGAGTTGACGACGTAGAACTTGGACTTGTAGGGATTGCCCGAGGCCGTGGCCACTACGTAGCGCCGCATCACGGTGAGCTCGCCGCCGTCGCTCCTTACCACGGCGGTCAGGTTGGAGACGGGGACGAACGACCCGCTTCCGGTGTTGTCCCAGTACACGGTGTAGTTTCCGGGGGCGTTGAGCTCGCCTATGGCGTCCTTGATCTTGATCGTGAACGCGGTCTCGACGTTTCCGGGGATGTGCTCGTACTCGAAGTTGTTTTCGGGGGCGATCACGGAGAGCGCTCCCTCGCCGGGATTGCCGAAGTCGATCTGGATTGTGTCGTCCGATATCGTGCCCTTGAAGAACTCGCGCGCGCCGGGGGTTTTCGCCTCGGTGGCGTCCATGTCAACGGAGAAGCGTATGCCCCTTAGCGTATAGGCGTCGGCGCGGTTCGCGTAGATGTAGAGGACGCTGCCGTTCTCGGCCGAGGAGCTGAATCCCTTTGGTATCGTCACCTCTAGGTTCCTCTTGGTGTACTCCTCCTTGCCGGAGCTGGCCGTGGAGACGCCGATGTAGTCGAACGGATCGACGCCGGCCGTGCGCGCCTCCTCGTCGGCCATCTCCGGCTTCAGCACCACGACGAGGTCCTCGTCGTTCGTCCACGCCTGCGTGAGGGAGACGTTGATGGCCGAGACCGGCGTCCTGTAGTCGTCGGTGGCCGTCACCTCGTCGGGGTTGATGGTCACGGCGATTCCGGGCGGCAGCGACTTGCTGACGTGGATGGTGCGCCACGTGAAGTTGGTGACGAGGGTGCCGGCGGCTTTATAGACGTTGGTGGGCGTGGCGGCCATGTAGATGTCGGTCTCGGCGTCCTCGACAAGGCCCCTCACGGCGAACCGCACGTCCGTCTGGCCGGGGGACACGAGCAGCTGCGTGACCCGGCGGGTAATGCCGTCGCCGAAGAGATAGTTCTCGCCGGTCTCCATGTCCACCTTCGTCGGATCCTTGGTCCAGACGTAGAGGTACTGGGCGTCGACGTTGCCGCCGGGGATCGTGAGGCGCGGCGGCGAGGGCGCCGTCGAGGTGGAGCCGGCCGCGACGTTGCGCCATATACTCGCGTCCTCGGTGGTGGTGTCGTCGAAGTCAACGCCCTGGACATAGACGCCCGCCCTGGAGAGGTCGTAGTCGCGGTACGCCTGGTTTTGCTGGTCAGCCGTCCGCACCTCGTTCGCGTATGCCGGCACGGTCAGCGTCTGGGGGCCGAAGTAGAACTGGAGTCGGTCCACCCTGTTCGAGCGGAAGTCGCCCTCGGCGTTGGCGGGGAAGAAGTTCCACACGTCGAAGTTCTTGCCGTAGTACGAGGCGGCGTATGGGGCTACGTCTGCGACGGGGGCCATGGCGTCCGCAAGGCCGTCGGGGCGGACGAGCTTCAGGGGCATCGCGAGGTCGCCGGCCTTGACGGTGTAGGTGCAGACCAGGTCGGTGAAGTACTTGTCGGCAAGCGTCCAGGACTCGATGTCGGCGTACTTGCACTGTCCGCTGATCCACAGGCCCACCTGCGGCATGTTGTTGGTGTCGGCGACGGGGTCGCCGTAGCGGACGTGCTGGAGCGCCCACATGCGCGAGGCGGGGTCTATGTAGTCCGGATCGGTCTCTGGGAGGTTCATCCTGCTGACCGTCACGGCATCCAGCCCGTAGTTGACCAGGCGGATCTTGATCTTGATCCTGTCGCCGGCGACAAGCGGCGCGCTCGTGTTCGGGTACTGGCGCTGGACGGTGTCGGTGTCCTGATACACCTGAATGGACCTGATATGGCCTTCCGCCGACGCGGTGCGCGGGACGGCGCATGCGAATGCCGCAATGGCCGCAGCCAGGATTCCAAGCGTTCTTCTTGTATTCATGTTCGCTTCCTTCCTCTTTTAAAATGCCAGTGGTTCATCTGGCCGCCGGCTTCGCGGCGCCCCCGTTCGCGGCTAGCCGCCTTCTGTCGGCCGCCTCCCTTTCGATGCGGCCTCGCACAATGGCCTGTGCGTCCGCCCGCTCCTTCTCCACTCTGGCGCTCACCTTCGCGAACGCCTCGGAAAGATCCTTCCATCCGGCGTACCGGGACGGATTGCCGTCCAGCTCCGCCTTTATCTGCTCGGCCGTCGCGCCCGGCGGCAGAGCCGCGCGCGCACGGTCCTCAAGGGACTTCATCTGCGCCGAAATCTTCGCGAGCGCGCTCTGCGCGCGAGACTGCCTCGCGATGCTCTTCTCGAGCGAGCGCACGTACTCCGGGTCGCCGCCGCGGGGCGTGAAAACCTCCTCCTGCTTCTTCTCGCAGCCCGCAAGAGCCGCAAGAACAAGCAGAAACGCCGCCTTTTTCAAGGGCGCGAGATGCCTGATCGCAATCATTGTCATGTCTTTGTCGGCATCAAGAGAAGAGAATCCTCCCCGTGCCGAAGCGTATTCTACCACGATTTGTCATTAAATGGCAAGGAGAAAAATGAAAAAAGGAGGACGAAAGGTTTTGACGACGCCAGCGCCCAACTGGGAGATTCCCCCAGTTGGGCGCTGGCACTGGGCACTGGAAACATTTCCTCATTGGCAACATTCCCTGGCCCCTGCACCATAGACGGTGCGGCTCTCCGCGGAGACTAGACGTTGAGGGCCGACGCGTCCTTCTTGACGGCGCCGGCGTCGAGGCCCATCTTCGAGACGTCCACATCGACCAGGCCGAGCGGCGGGGTGGTCTTCCACGCGCCGCGCGTGAAGTCGGGGACGTCAACCGAGCCGGAGCGGCTGCGCACCGACTTCTCGGAGAGCTCGCAGAGCGAGCACCAGCTGGCGAGGTCATAGACGTTCATGTCGAGCGGCAGGCCGTTCTGCAGGCAGAACGCCCAGCGGAGGTCCATCAGGAAGTCCATGCCGCCGTGGCCGCCGACCTTCTTGGCGATCTCGCCCGCGCGCTTCCAGAGCGGGTGCTTGTACTTCTCGCGCCACTCGGCGGCGAGCTGATCGTTGAAGCCGTGGGCGCCGGCGCCGGGCCGGGACTCAACAGCGAGGCGGTAGGGGTAGTCGCAGAGCATCCCCTTCGTGCCGCTGATGAGGTTCAGGCGGTTGTAGGGGCGCGGCGAGGCGACGTCGTGCTGCACCATGATGGAGCGGCCCTTGGCGGTCTTGATGAGCGTCGTGTTCATGTCGCCCATCTGTATGTTGGCCTTGCGGCGCCAGTCGTTCGGGTCCTTGATCGTCTCGCGGGCGAGGTCCGCGATGCCGGCGGGCTGGCACTCGAGCGAGACGAGGTAGTCGAAGCGGTCGCCGCGGTTGATGTCCATGTACTGGCATATCGGGCCGAGGCCGTGCGTGGGATACTGGTTGCCCTTGTGCGGGATGTTCCAGCGCAGGCGCCAGTCGTTGTAGTAGCCCTTGAGGTTGTAGGCGCGGAGGTCGTGGATGTACGCGCCCTCGCCGTGCTTGAGCTCGCCGAGGAGGCCGAGGTGGCAGATGTTGAACGCCAGCATCTCGATCTCGCCGTAGCAGCAGTTCTCGAGCTGCATGCAGTGGCGGCCGGTCTTCTCGGACGTCTCGACGAGCGCCCAGCACTCGTCGAGGTACATCGCGGCGGGCACCTCGATGAGCACGTGCTTGCCGCAGCGCATCGCCTCGAGGCCGATCGGCGCGTGGAGGTCCCAGGGGGTGGTGTTGTACACCACGTCAATGCCGTCCCACTGGCAGAGGGCCTTCCACGCCTCCGCGCCGACGAACTCCTTCGCGGCCGGCTTGCTGTGCTTGGCGAGCCAGGACTTCTGCCTCGCGACCGCGTCGGGGCGGATGTCGCAGATTGCGGCCACCTCCACGCCTGGTATCTGCGAGATGCGGTGCACCGCGCTCGATCCGCGCGCGCCGAGGCCCACGCATCCCACGCGCACCTTGCGCAGCACTGGGGCCGCGAACGGCGCCATGCAGCCTGGCTTCTTGCCGCCGGCGCAGCAGACGCCGTCCGCCGCGCGGGCGCCGGCCGCGATCGCGGCCGCCCCCATCCACAGCGTGCCCTTGAGGAAGTCTCTTCTGTTGGTGTTCATGTGTTGCTCCTTTTTTGTGTTTGTCGTATGCGTCGTCTGCCGGGCGTCGCCCGTCATGCGAATAGCCTTGCGAGCTTCTCGAGCTGCGCCACCTTGGCGACTAGCTCGGCCCGCTTCGCCCTCTGCCCCTCCACGATCGCGGCGGGGGCGTGGGCGACGAAGTTCTCGTTGCCGAGCTTCGCGTCGATCGACCTGATGAAGCCCTGCGTCTTCGCGAGCTCGGCCGCCACGCGCTTCGCCTCGGCCGCCTTGTCCACCAGGCCCTCGAGCGAGAGATAGACCGTGCCGAGGCGCCCGAGCGAGCCGGGCATCGCGAGCTCGGACGAGCCGGGCAGCACCTCCACGCTCTCGGCGCGGAAGGCGGCCTTCAGGCTCGCCGTCTCCGCCGCGAGGCGCTCGGCCGTCGCGGCGTCCTTCGCGGCCACCGTCACCTTGACACACGCGGCCGGGCTGACCTTGTACTCTGCGCGGAGGGCGCGCAGCGCGGTGATCATCTCGCGCTTCGCCTCCACGTACTCGTAGATGCCGTCGTCGAGGCCCCAGGCCGCCTTCTCCTCGGCGGTGTAGCCCTTCGGGAACTCGGCGCGCAGGATCGTCTCGCCTTCCCCGAGGAAGCCGAGCTGGTGGGCGACCTCCTCCGTGACGAAGGGCATGTAGGGATGCAGCAGCCTGAGCGCCTTCCAGAACACGTCGCGCAGGATGGCGAAAGCCCTGGCCTTGTCGGCGGCGTCCTTGACGTATTCGACGTACCAGTCGCATATCTGCGTCCAGAAGAAGTCATAGACCGCGAGCGCGCCGTCCTGGATGCGGTACTTCGAGAGCAGGTCGTTGACCTTCGCGCACGCCTTGTCGCACGCGACGAGGATGTGGCGCTCGTCTGTTGAAAGTTGAAAGTTGAAGGTTGAAGGTTGAAGGTCTGGGCTGCTGGGAGCATTGCTTTCAACCTTCAACCCTTCAACCTGCGCTTCCTGCATCTGCAGGAAGCGGGCGGCGTTCCATATCTTGGTGCAGAAGTTGCGGCCGATCTCGAACTTCGACTTGTCAACCTTCGTGTCGCAGTCGAGCGAGGTGATGAGCGCGAGCGAGAAGCGCAGCGCGTCGGCGGAGTAGGCGTCGATCAGCTCGAGCGGGTCGAGCGAGTTGCCCAGGCTCTTCGACATCTTGCGGCCCTGCGCGTCGCGCACGATGCCGTGGATGAC
>JAEEGL014211329.1_pt1 | contig 29446 bp, 39 predicted proteins | sample 9134231 | NCBI WGS metagenome assembly JAEEGL01 (sample SAMN16246548, study PRJNA631951) | gut metagenome | biome: gut microbiome; feature: rumen; material: fiber-attached | host: Bos | place: Iran: Karaj | collected 2018-10
TATGCTATAAGTATGGTATACTCTTTGTAGATAAAACAACAATCAGAGCTGACATCGCCATTGATGCCGGCTCTGTTTTTATATATATACTATTAACCGAGCCGGCGAGGATTCCTCCCGGCTATTTTTGTGCGACAAATGTCGCACGAGCCAAAGGAGGTACCAAATGGCAAAACTTAAGTCAAAGGCCCGCTTCAAAAGAGACGTGATTGAGGTGGCAGGAAAAATTACAAGGGAAGAGATCGCAGCTACTCCCTTGTTTTCGGGATTACTGTCGGATGTGGCATCCGGCATTTCCCTAAAGGGCGGAGAAACCGTCCAGGTGATCTGGCAGAACGACGATAACGCTCCGGCAGCATATACCGACGGCAGAAACATCGTCCAAAATGCCGGACATCCGCTTCTCGAAGGCATCCAGGACCAGACCGACTGGTTGTTGTCCCAGATGTACCTTCCGACGCACGAGGAAGCGCACAAGTTATATACTGACTTCGGCTTGATCAAAGACGAAATCAACAGTATTCTTGCGGGCGCTCCTTTGACGGAAGAGGAGCGGTCTTCTGCTCCGAAGCTCACGGAGTACCTCAAAAAGGGAAGCCAGCCTGAGAGAATGGCTATTGCCAAACTCTTCAAGTCTCTGCAGAACTCCATAGAGGATGGATTCGTAGATTACTACGTAATCCAAAACCGTGCGCCCGGGTACCTGGCAGGCAGAGAAGCAATCTACGAAGCCTGTTTTGAGCCGACTGGGTACGAAGACGGTGTAGCCGGAGGAACACATGAGTTCTTTCTTTATACGAATGAAGTATTAAACTTCTGCCGGATGAGAAAGACCAGTATTCCGGATGGCACCATGTCAGAGGTAGCAGGTGCTCTGGAAAGGGCCAAAGTGTCCATTCGGTACGGCACGAGGACTATCGAGCCTGCAGATCGCATGCTTGCCACCTGGGAGGTCTTTGAGATTGGATTTGAGCTGCTGATCGATCTGCTCAAAAAGCATCAATCTCCCCAGCAGCAAGGACAGAGCCAGGATGGTCAGAACGGCCAGGATGGCCAAGGCGGTCAGAACGGATCTTCCAAACAGAAGAACAGCTCTGGCAAGAGCTCGGATTCAAACGGAAGTAGTGATTCTCCCTGTGGTGGCCAGGACGAGCAGCAGTCCGGCAGTTCTGAAAATCAGTCTGCGTCCGGCGAAAACTCGTCCGGTAAGCCCGGAACCGGTACTCCCAGCAGTGGGAACCAGACAGGTAACAGCAAGCAGGCATCAGATCAAACTGATGGAAGCAAGCAGGCAACCAGTCAGTCCGGCAGTGGCGATCAGGCGCAGGGACAGGACGGTGATATTCCCCGCAAAGAGATCTCTGATATCTTATCAAACGACAACTGTGACAAACAGTTGAAAGACCGAATCGGAGATAAGATTACGTCTGAGGGAGACAAGAGTGTGTCCAAAGATGCACAAAGGTCTCTGAAACAGATGGAAGAGAAGAATGAGAGGAACCCCCAGGAAGGAAATCCTGACGCGTTTTCTGAGGCGCTTCTTGACCGCATGAAGCATCAGGCGGCTGAGAAAAAGGCGGCTGAAAAAGAGGAACAGATGATTGCCGCAGAGAACCAGAAAAAACTCCCCTCGGAGCTTTTAGGGCCTGCAAATCGGCTGGTTTCTCACAGAATCGTCCGAAAGTCTGAAGGTAACCCGAGGTTGATCGCTGACAGAAGACGACTGATGGATCCGGTTGCAAGCCTCCTTACAAAGGAGTTTCGCAGGATCTTTACGGACATCGAAGAAGGTGGCGAGCTGAGAGGCTTATACACCGGAAAGTTATGCCCGCAGTCGTATAGTAGGATGGATCAGAGATACTTCGAAAGAAGGACTCTCCCTGAAGACATCCCTGACTTTATGGTCTGCATTGCGATTGACCGGTCAGGCTCCATGAGTGGGAATAACGAGAGAAATGCAGGGTTGGCGGCATACGTTCTTTACCGCACCATGTTGAATCTCGGATATCCCACAGCAGTATTTGGATTTGCAAAGACAAACGGTGGCATCGAGCACACCATCTTTGCAGACGAGAACTGCAGCCGTGACGAAACAGCCAGGATTCTGAACTACGAGGGATCCTCTGGTTGCAATCGTGATGGGTACGCCATCCGGTTCGGCATCAATAAGTTAGAGAAGATGGGAGCAGATCGCAAGATCTTCTTTATCATCTCTGACGGAACGCCGTCAGCATACAACGGCTTTGACGAAGGCGTAAAAGATTGCAGAGATGCAATAAAACTCGCTAAGTCAAGGGGAATCATCCCGATCGTTGTCGGTATAGACGGATGCGTGAGGGAACTCACAAACGTCTATATAACCGGAGTACCTAAGAACGAAAGACCGCTTCTTTTGGGAGCAGATACAGTATCCGATCTCCCGAAGAAAGTCACCAAGATCTTCCGTTCTATCATGGCAGACCTTTTGGACCGCTAAAGAGAAGAGTCGCTATCCAATTTGGGTAGTGACTCTTTTTTTTGATATTTTTTCAAGTTTGCAATGGTCGTTCAGAATTTGGTACTTATCGAACATGTATAGTATACTATGAGTATGGTAGACGACACGCAAACAAATGGAACAAATTTTATATGTACCGTGATTGCATTTATATCCGTATCCGTCTTTGTGATATTTGCGATCATCAATAATCCGGACACCGACGCATTCTTTTTAGTCCACACAGGGCAGGAGATCATGAAGGCGGGACATGTTCCTACGGAAAACACCTGGCTCTTACACGAAGGATGGAAGACTATCATCCAGCAGCCGATACTGTGTCTGTTAAATTCGTGGTTTGCAGGGCTGTTTGGCATCAAGGCAGGGACCATTATTCTCACCTGTTTCCTGTTTACCATCGCTTTTGGTGCCACGGTTTTGTATGCGAGCACCTTTATCCAGGCAAAAAGCATACACACCATCCTGCTTCTTTTATCACTGTCTGCATTGTTTTTTCTTCCGTTTTCTACAAGCAGGCCATATATGATGACTGCTGCCACGTTTTTAACGCTCCACTGGTGCCTCTATAAGTACAACAATTCTCACAAGGGAATGATGGATAAAGCTAAGTTTCTGTTTCTGTCATCCCTACTCGTTCTCTGGCAAGCGAACTTTCAGAGCGCATCTCTGATATTTTTCATCATTTTTTTCATCCCATTCGTCTTTCCGGACATCAGGAAACCGGATATCAAGACACCCGGAAAGGAAGTAATATTTTCCATCACAGCTCCGATTCTTTGGTTCGGAGCGGCATGCCTTAATCCAAGCGGAATAAAGGGAGCGTTGTACCTTTATTACTCCTATGGTGCCGCAACAAAGGGCGACCTAATCCAGGAGTTACAATCCCCCGGTTTTATCTCTCTGTTTGGAATATGGATTTTAATTACCTTTGTTCTGTTTATAGCAGAAAGCAGGAGAACACGCCTTCGGAAAGAAGTATTCTATGTGTCTTTAGGATGTCTCCTTTTATCCGTGATGCACATAAGAAATACGTGGACGCTGATTTTTCCATTGATACCGCTCATTTCCTCATATATTGAGACGGCAGCAGGTGCAAAGAAGAAGATGACTTCCTCGCTATTTACTGCTTTATGCGTCATTCTGACGGCCTGGACCGGAGTTTTTATCCTGTCTGCATCAGAAGCCTACAAGAGCACGGAAGAATATTTGCCGGAGATCACAAAAGAGATTAAAGCGCAAAATGCAGAAGATATGGTTTTGTTCGCCAGCTTCCATTACGGCAACTACTTTGAATATCTGGGTTACAAACCATACATGGATGCCCGCCCGGAGCTTTTAGAAAGCAGGATCAACGGGAAAGACGATGTCTACTCCGAATACGTTTCCGTAATGCTGAGTGAAACAGATTTTAAAGAATTTTGCGACAAATACAGTTTTACCGATCTGATCGTTTACGAAAAAACACCTTTTGAGACCTACCTGAAATACAACGAAGATTATGAGCGGATATTGCAGGAAGAAAAGGTCGTTTATTACAGAAAGAAGGCTGGTTTCCACGGATAATAAACCACGCAAAAACTCCATATCAGAGAAAAATGCAGAGTTACTGGAGAAGTATCATTCGGTAGAAGGAGAAGAAAAAGAAGCGATTCGGAATGAGATCCTTGTCGCTAACCTTCCTCTGATCTACTCATCGATTGCCCCGCTCTGTGCAACCTTAAATGATTCCGACAAGGAAGATTTGTTCCAGTCAAGCGTATTCGTGCTGATGGATGCCATAGAAAACTTCGACAGCAGATACGGATGCACCTTTTCTTCCTATGCTACCAAATGCATCTACTACCGGGGGTTGCGATTCTTAGAAGACAACCGCCTGATCCACATCCCTAATTACTTGGTCCAACGGGTCATCAAGTACAAAGCTCTCAACAGCAGTATCAAAAATTTTTGCCAGAATGAAAACATAGGAGAGGAATGTTTCAGAGCTGCCCTAAATGCATATCAGGTCGTATCGTCAGATTCCCCGGTAAAAGGTTACGGAGATGTTGTTACGGACATAGACCCGCTCATTATGTGCTGCAAAGACGATAATCCATCCCCGGAAGATTTTGCCGTAAGGAACGGTATGAACGATACAGCATGGAAATTGATTGAAATGCTCCCAGAAAGAGAAAGGACTATCGTCACGCTCTTTGCAGAGGGAAAGACGATGGAAGAGATTGGAAAAATCTTCCATATAACTCGCAGCAGGGTATCTGCGATTGTTGCAAAAGCGCTCCGGCATTGCCGGTATAACGCACACAGGTTTGGGCTCTCCTATGCAGAAATTGGCGAAGTATTGTCCGTTTATGAGAGGGTAGGCACACACGAGATTTAAAAGGAGGAGTGATTTATGAAAAGACCAGAGCGGATCCCCACAGGGCCGGAAACAATATCCCTTTATATGACACCATTCGAGATATACGAAAAATACAAGAAGATGGTTCGGAGCGGCTACAAGAAATCAGAAGCCAGAACGATCTTAAGTGATATGAACCTGGTGTCACCGTCAAAAATCCAAAAACTGGTTGACCAGGAGACGGAAGAGGAAGTGCGGATCGGGCAGCAGGAGTACAGAAACTTGCATTACCTGGACTATTCTGACGGTTCGTTTAATACCATCTACCGGTACGAGCTACTGTTCCCGGTGCCTCAAGCAGCAACAGCACAGTAATAGGAGAGAAAATATATGGTCATCACAAGAAAAATTCAGGTTTATCCCCAGGGCGACAAGGAAGAAGTAAACAGGGTTTACACCTATATCAGGAACGGAATGGAGGTTCAGTCTATAATGATGAACCAGTGTATCTCTGCCTTGTATATGGCGAAGATGCGTCATGCAAGCAAAGAGGAGATCAAAGAACTTCATCACCTTTATAACCGCATTCCAAGTTCAAAAAAGGGAAGCGCCTATGATTTTGATATGACAAAGTACCCGACAGGACTTCCTCTGGCGGGCGGCATTCCGAGAAGGTGTGAACAGAAGCTGGATAAGAGCATCAAAGACGGTCTTTTGTATGGGAAAGTGTCTCTCCCCACCTATAAAAAGGATATGCCCCTGGACATCCATAAGGATTGGATTTCCGTAATGTCAAAAGATAAAAAGACGCAGTGCGGGCTGTATCACGACTATGACTCTCCGGGAGAATTATGCGACGCGCTGGAAAACGACGCTTCGCCAAAGGTTCATATCCGGTTTGCAAACAACATCACCTTTGATGTGACCTTTGGTAATCCCTATAAATCCCATGAAATGCGTACTGTTTTTGAGCGCATTTTCAGTGGAGAATATACGGTTTGCGGCTCTTCCATCGGATTCGACAAGCGCACCGGCAAGAAACTCATTTTAAATCTCTGTCTGCAGATCCCGGAAGAAGAAAAGAATAAGCTGGATGAAAACATCGTAGTGGGTGTTGACAGAGGGTTGGCTCATCTTGCGGTGTGTGCGTTAAACACTGATTCGTACAAACGGGAATATATCGGTACTTACGATGATTTTATCCGCAAGCGCATGCAGATCCAGAAGCAGCGCAAGTCCTTACAGAGAACGCTTAAGACCACAAAGGGTGGTCACGGAAGGACAAAGAAGTTGCAGCACCTGGAACTTCTGGAGACTCACGAAAGAGAGTTCGTGAAGAACTACAATCATATGGTGAGTAAAAAGATCGTAGAGTTTGCTCTGAAAAACCACGCAAAATACATTAACCTTGAAGACCTGTCAGGATTTGGTGAAGACGAAGGCCACGAGTTTGTCCTGCGGAATTGGTCATACTTCGAACTACAGACTATGATCCAGTACAAGGCTGCAAAAGAAGGTATTATTGTACGGTTTGTTGATCCGGCATATACTTCCCAGACTTGTTCCGTGTGCGGAACCAGGGGGATCAGGTCTTCTCAGTCAGTATTTACCTGTACCAATCCCGACTGTAAATCGGTCAAGATGTACTATAAGCCGATGAATGCTGATTTCAACGCAGCGAGAAATATCGCTATGAGTGAGAGCTTCTTGACAAAAGAGCAGAAGAAGGCCAAGAAAAAGCAAGCCAAGAAAACTGCTTAAGCCATTGACTTCGCCTGTTGAGCCATAAATCAGCAGGATGCTATCCCGATTAGGGGATGGCAGGGGGCTGTTTGAAGTCCCGAAGGTGAGGTTGTGATAAACGTCTTTATGGCGGCGGGTCAAAGCAAAGCCAGGACACACGGCACTCACCAAAGCCCTTGTTAAAAACTCCATATTTGACCCTTTGGAGGGTTATAGATTTACAAGGGCGTCAAACGAAGGTTCTTACTACCGTATCAATCGAATCCCTTTGGAGGGTTATAGATTTACAAGGGTGTCAAACCTTGGGGCTGTCACTACCTAGCCGAACGCCCTTAGGAGGGTTATAGATTTACAAGGGTGTCAAACTTTTGATGCGATAAATTCTAGTATTGACTGCCTTTGGAGGGTTACGAATTTACAAGGGAGTCAAGCAAACAGGGCGTCAATCAAACTATGGACAGCAGACAACAAGTATGCTACACTCTTTGTATAGAAAACAAATATGCGCAATAACCGGAGCTGACATTCCATTTCGAATGTCGGCTCTTTTTTTTGTGCGCAAACCACGAATTGAAAGGAGGACATGAGATGGACAATGGGACAAAGGAAAGCAGAAAAGCTGAAACTCAGCGATTCTACAAATTCCTTGGCGTCAATGAGTATCCGTACTTCATAATTAAGCAGTCAAGCACGGGAACAGTATTCTACGTTCCCGCAAAGAAAAACCGGGTACTGGCACATAGCAGCCGAAAAGGAGAAGCTGGCCTTAAGGCCTGCTGGCAGGAGTTCGTAGCTGCTCTCACAGGGAAAACGCTCCAGGAAGAGGATTTTCGAAGAGAACCTCTATCTCATCGAGGATTCCTCGAACAGGAGACAGGGATCTTTGTAGACCGGTTCGAAGACGGAGGCAAGTTCTGTTGTTTTGGATTTGGTAACAGAAGAAGGTACTTTCAGGTTTCCGAAAATCTGAATGTATAAAAAGGAGGTAGTATATGGAAATCACGAAGGATCCTATGGTTCTTTGGAATTATTTCGGAGACCTTCCGATGAACCCGGAGACAGAAGAGATGGAGGCCCCGTTCATGCAGTTCCCGAAAGGAACACACCGGGAAGAAATCTGGAAGTGGTTTGAATCCACTTATCCTGGGTTTTCCGTTGAAAAAGCTCTTTATGGAGCATATGACGAGGAAGGAGTGAAAAATACTCTGATTGAGTATCTTTACCGCGATGCAGACAACTACAAGGTCTGGAACGAAGCGGTTGTCTCCGGAGTTCTCACGGATGAAGAGAAGGCCCAGATAGAAGGAAGCCTGTCAGAAGGAGAATATTTCCTTCCGCAGCAGGTCGGCCTTCCGGAAAAAAGATTTGATGAGGAGACAGAATCGGACCATCCGTGGTTCGAACTGATCACTATCAAGGACACCAACGCCCCGACAACCGGAGCGTTAACTGCAAAAGAGCTTTTGGAGAATTTTCTGAAGGCGAAGGATTGCTGGGAACCGAACGATTGAGGTTCCCGGAAAGGAGAAAAAATTGGAAGTTTCAACAGTTCTCAAAAATCTGGGTCTTGACCCGTCCATGGAGATTTTTTGGGATGATGTAGAGGCGCTTTCCGAAGATATCTTTGCAGGGAAGCCCATCTTGTTCTCTGCTCCGGATCTGGCCTATGATGCGTTTAATCGATTCATCAAAAAGCCATTTGGAGAAAGAGTCACGTTGTTTACGAAAGCCGTAAACAAGATAGAGTTGGCTCCGAATGCCATTCCAACAGGCCCTACCGGACAAACAGGGATGAATCCTGGCTCCCCCTCGTATATAAGTCAGGTCGATCTGGAGAACCTGTTTTCAAGGAAGAACGGCCAGCCGGGTTGCTTATCCGGGATAACTTTTGCCGTACACGGCAAGTTACGGAATTATGCAAACCGATATGCAATCGAGTCAAAGATTCTTGGTTTAGGAGGGAGCATCTCGAAGAGTGTGGACTTCTCCACAAAGATACTGGTCGCGTCTTCGTTAAATAATTGCACTAAAATCAGAGATGCGATCAAATTCGGAGTTCCCATCATTACAGAAAACCAGTTCATTCATCATTTCTGTGGTGGGAGAGCTTACTAACTGTTTTAGTCTATAGGCGGTCTTTCCGAAAGGAGGGCCGTCTATTTTTTTTTTGCGCAAAAAGCGGAAATTTTGTTGTTTGGGATACATAGCTGAAAAGAAATATTTTTCACAAAAAACCGGAAAATCACGCATGCTCAAATACATATCTATTAGAAAGGGAAGTCACCGGAAAAAGAAAAAGCGTAGGAACTTTAGAAAGTAGAACCGGAAAAATCTTTCAAAACCACGCTTAGGAAGATGGATAGTCCGGTCACCCCACAAGTGGAAGTGGCTCCCAAAACAATGCACAGACACTCCGGAGAGACGGAGAGAAAGAAGGTTTTATGGACAAGAAAACACGCAGCATCAAAAACCAGGTTCTGCAGAGTATCCGGGAGGATATTCATGACATCTTTACCGCCTCTGAAAAAGCGGTTCCTTATGTTTATCGCAGTAAGGCGTCCGGAGAACACACAGAGACGCCAGGGAAGTACAACAGCAGGCTGTCCAGAGTGGTTGCTCACGACATTCTTTCTTTGGCGATATTGCTTCGGAAAGACGATGAGAAGGCAGCAGATGAGTTGATGGATCTACACAAAGAAGTTGTGGATAGAGACCTTACGCTCCGCAGAATGTTCGATGATAGGAAGGGCAATAGGCCAGTCGTAGAATATCCGTTTGCCAGCTCAAAGGAACTGATCGAGCGGCTTAATGCGGTATCGCTAACCCCGTGCCTGAGCAGTCCGTTCTACGCCGGATACAAGGAGTTGTTCCCGGAATGGGTCAGACGGATCCTTACGATGGATGTCTGGGCGTTTGCTATCCGGTCGGAGGAACTGATCGGTGACGAAAAAATGCAGGCCGAAATGCGCTGCGCAGACGAAAAAGGCCAGATCCAGTACGGAGTCTCCGAAGAAGATGAGAAAGCAATTAAGATCCTTTTGGCAATGGAGCAGATTTTGATCCAGGCTCTCGTGAGGATCCCGGCATGGGAAAATGAGTCTGCCATGTGCCTTAAGAGGATTGAAGTCATGGATACCCTTGTGCAGGCGATTTTGACAGAAGATGAGAATACTTTGGCATTCCTGGGAAAGTGTGTCAAGGCAGCAGAAGAATTTCGGTCCTGTTTGCGGTTTCAAAATTTGCATTACATTTAAGAGTACAGTATACTGTATACAACAATGAAACCAAAAAAAAACACTTAAGCCTTTGGCTTCGCCTGCTGAGCCATAAAATCATCAGGATGTTATCCCGAGTAGGGGATGGCAGGGGGCTGTTTGAAGTCCCGAAGGTGAGGTTATGGAACGCATCTGCATGGCAGCGGGTTAAAGCAAAACCACGGAGCCATAGCACTCACCAAAGCCCTTGCAATAACTTCACACTTGACCCTTTGGAGGGTTAGAAATTTACGGTTAATTTCCAACTCTAATGCAACAAAATAGCCACAACGAAAAAAGTCAGTCCTGAAGAGGGTTTTCACCTCCCGGACTGGCTTTTTTATTGCGTTTTTTTTGGCGTTCTCTGGCCCTCATTTCCCGGTTTTGGGTATGCAAAGGAAGCCCAAACGGGCCTGTCTCAGGTTAAATGCAACAATCACTCTTCTGGTAAGGAGTCTTCCCGTACAGCTCCTTCCGAGGGTAACTGTTAATGTGGTTCATCATCAGATTGATATATAAGGCTCCTTCAGATAGACAAGGTAATTATCAGGATCAATGATGAGGTCGTCCTTTTCCTTGTTGCACGTTTCACATAGCATCACCAGATTGCAATCATCGTTGATGCTGAAGACTCGTCGTAATATCAACTCCGGTACAATGAATTCCATTGGCCTGAGCCATTTCTGGAACAGCAGAACGAAGTCTTTCAAGAAGTTTATCAAAAGACCCCGATTCCAAAGTGAGCCCGATCTCGTCGTTTTCTGCAATAAATACATCAGCCTCAGCATCGTACATAATAATTATAGGAATACTCATAATAGCACCTCTCATCACGCTTTCTCCTTTCCTTAAATATTTTATATATATCAACAGGAAAGGAACCTTCCGGTTCGTTCCCTGCTTACATGGAGTAATGCGGGGAACTCCCCTTTAGACAAAAATACCGGCTACATCTATATGCGATTGTAGTCGGTTGTCAGCTCATCTTTTTGTTATCTTTGTATATGTATTGTAACGCAAAACAATAATAAAATCAAATCTCATATATAAACTTTTGTCTCAACTTTAATGCAACATATTTTTATCTCAGTTCTAATGCAACAAATGTTGCATTTACTTTGGTAATTTTCTGTTAGAAATTTACAAGGGTGTCAAACGAAATCTGATAGACACTTCTTTGGCAATATGGTATACTTACCGTATACAGGATAAGAAAGCGAGCTGACATCTATCTTTAGGTGCCAGCTCTTTTTTGTCTAAACCTATAAACCAGCCGGCACCGGAAGATCCTCTGGGCCGGCCTTTTTTTTGTTAAAGGAGGTAGCATATGGATTACGAGAAGGCGTTGAGCATGTTGTTGCGTTCCAACGCAACAGACAAGGATCTGATCCGCTTTTACAATAAGCAGATCAGGAAGGCTAGAAATAGCCTTAAAAGGTGCGGAGAAGAGTTCTATCGGGAATATATTACCCGAAACCTGAAACACCGAGCAACTCTCAGAGAAGACATCGAAAGACGTAATGCTCTGATTGAGAAGCTCGAAGAAAGAATGGCTGCATAGCAGCCGGAAAGGAGGACATAGCATGGGATATACATGTTATGTAAGCGGCGACATCACCTTAAAGGATATCGCCAAAGACCAGGATGAGGTGTTTAAGCTCCTGGAGGATTTCCAGTGGCTGGATTTTGACATCAGCTTCTGTGAACCTTCTGCAATCGAAATCAGGTACGACGGAAACTTTCACGATGACGAGTGGGAGGACCTTCTGAATGACCTGGTACCGTATATCCGCGAGGGATGCCTGGATTTCAGCGGAGAGGATAACTGCTTCTGGCGTTATCAGTTCAATGCTGAGAAACAGGAATGGGAAGAGCTTCAGGGCAAGATCGTGTACTCAGACCCTAAGCCGATCCCGAAGAAAGGAGGTAACGGATGATCCGGATCTATGTAGGAAAATCAGCCTCTGGAAAGGACACTCTCCTCAGGAAGGACGTGGCAGCGGGCCAAGTCCTTCCGGTGGTCTCGTACACTACAAGACCCAGAAGGGAAGGAGAGAAGAACGGTATTGATTACTGGTTTGTCACCATGGACGAGTTTATGGCTCTCCTGATGACAGGACAGATCACAGAATACCGGTCTTACAAGACGCTCGTAGCCGGCAAAGAAGATACCTGGTACTACGGTTCTCCAAGGCTGGAAGATGTAGCGTCAAAAGATTACGGAGTTGTTCTTGATGTCGAAGGAGCAATGAAATGGATCTCTGTCTATGGCAACGACCATATTGAAATCCGTTTCATCGACACGCCGAACGATATCCGTAAGAAAAGAGCCGAAAAGAGAGGCTCTTTCGATGAGACTGAATGGAACAGAAGGGCAGCGGATGACGAAGAGAAGTTCTCGAAAGAGAATCTTTCCGGATTGTTTACAACCGGAGTTAACATTAAGTTCATCGATAACTCCGAAGAGTCGGCGTAGCGTTTTCCCCTGGGGTCATAACTCCAGGGGAAATATTTTAAGGGGAGTCCCCGGAAAGGAAGATGGATGAAAGAAATATATCAGGTCCCCTTTTCGTATCGAAAAAGTGGGAAGATAGAGGTTTCTGCCGGTTCCGAGGCAGAGGCTATAGAAAAGGTCCAGGAGATCATCGAGTCGATGCTCGAAAAGGACCTGGATAATGCGACCGAGTTCGATAATGACTCGGTAGAAATTGATAGTTCGGGTATCGATATTGATTACCCGGACTATTATGAAGACGACTATCGGGAAAGGAGCGCATAATGGCCGAACTTCAAATCCTGGTAGGGTTTCCGGCAAGCGGAAAATCTACCTACGCTGCGGAAAAATCTGATGATTATCTGATCCTTTCGTCAGATGGTATCCGCAAGGAGCTCTACGGCTCCGAGGAAATTCAAGGAAACGGCAAAGAGGTTTTTCATATCCTCTACTCCAAAGCACGCCTTGCTCTTAAGGCAGGAAAGAATGTGATTTTGGACGCCACACACCTGACCCGTAAAGGTAGAAAAGTGGCAATCAATATAGGCAAACAGTGTGGTGCATACATCACCTGCGTCTGTTTTGAAACGCCGCTGAACGAATGTAAAAGAAGGAATGGTTTACGGGACAGAGTAGTTCCCGGGTATGTCTATGACCGTATGGTCAAGAACTACGAAAAGCCAGCCTTCGAAGAGGGGTTTAACTGCATGTTCTTTTTCGGTTAACCCAAAGAAAGGAGAAAAATGGAAGTTTCAACAGTTCTCAAAAATCTGGGGCTTGAACCGTCCTTAGAAGTCCTTTGGGATGACATAGAAGCGCTTTCCGAAGACGTCTTTGCAGGAAATCCCATTGTGGCCTATGCTCCAGGTCTGGCCTATGATGCTTTTAATCGCTTCATCCAAAAGCCGTTTGGAGAAAGAATTACTCTGTTTACGGAAGCCGTAAACAAGCCTGCAGCTTCTGTCAATTCCGGTTTCACAATCGGAGTTAAGAAACAGCTTGCCGGCAAGACTTTCGTTATAACCGGCAAACTCGGGCGACATTGGGCTCAACGAGCAGACCTGGAATACCTCATTCAGCAAAATGGGGGATTTGTGAAGGAGAGGATCGGACGAGATACGGATTATCTCATCACGAACACTCCTAATTCGGGAACCAAGAAGAACAAAGATGCAGACATGCATTGTGTTCCGAAGATTACCGAAGATGAATTTTACCGGATGTTTGTCCGGTAATTCAAAGGTAACTTTTGTAGGACGGTTTGAAGCCACAAAAGATAGCGTATATCAGATGTGTGCGCAGATTCTTGCAATCAGCAGTTAACAAAACGAGGTCTGAGATTATTTCTCAGGCCTCGTTCCTTTTTTCGAAGCATATCTGATACAGCGTAAACACACCATTCGACGTCTTTTGCATATCCTTTTCATCAATGGCAATTTCGATATAATCCAATAATTTGTTCAAATCCAAGTCTGCATATCGCCCATAGGACATTTCATCAATAATCCCAACAAAAGACTCCCCGTATTCCCCGTTTGAGATAGCATCTTCGAGCTCATGGTAAAAGAAACTGGTTAAGACGCAAAGATATCGTCGCTGCGAATCATCGCCAATAACCCTTTTTACCTCTTGATAATACTTATTCCATTTATCCCAGCCTTTTAGGCCTTTTACAGCCTTCAGGACGCGCTTAATAAAGTAAGCATTTTCTTTTTTACGGGCCTCCAGATCTTGCCGGAACTTCGGGCTGTCTGCCACCTGCTCAAAACGCTTCACCAACTTCACATCTTCGAAGATTTCATTCTCAATGATTTTCTCCAAATTGCTGTATACCTCCAAATAGCGGAAAACTCGGTATTCTTTATATCTTCATTATATCATTTTGCGTGCAAAACCGCCAAATTCCATAAATATCTCCTTATACTATTACTTTTATTTCGCAAAACTATCGTTTCACGAAATATTATTAGTTATCTCCTACAGGGTTTTGTAGAAAAGTATGCTACAAAAAATAAAAATAGACTACAGACCGAATATTGCAATGCTATTAAGTTAATGAATTTGAATCATAAAAATAGAACCATCCTCGTTTCAGTTTTGAAAAAGGGTGGTTCTTTTTTTGCAACTTATTTGTTATTCTAATTCATCATAAACGTTGTAATAGCCATATTTCTGTATTTCCTCGTATTCGTGTTGATTAACAATACAAGTTGTTTGTTCATCTACTGTACCGTCTTCATATGTCCGGTCTGCAATCAATTCGTGAATATCACAAACCTTACCATCAGATTCCCTTATAGTCCTGAATATTACCTTATCTAATGTAATATTTGAGATTTTATGAATAGTGTTCATATTTTCTCCTTCCCAAACCCTACAGGCAGATTATTTCTGCTGATAAGTTCTCTTATTTTGTCCTTATCGTTTATGTCTCTCCCCAATTCTTCTTTTCCAGAAACCCTCTTCTTGGTAAGGCAATGTGAGAACCCTACTTCCAGCGCATAATTAAGCATATCCATTTTTCTGTATGCGTTATGGTTGGCTTTTACAAAACGATCCAGCCGATCAAGATTCTCTGGAGTCAGTTTAACGGTAGCTGGTTTTTGAATTGCACTGCTCTGTCGAAACAGTACATTCATGTCGATAGGTGCAGCACCTATTCCCGGTTCACACCCCATGCGGTACAGAGCATGTCGTCCTTCATGAGCGTTACGCAATGACCCCATTTCCCCATTAGTTCGCGCGTGTCAAACCCTCTGCTCGTGATAATGGCGTATCCGTGCGGAGTCTTATGGATGGACACGGTAACCGCTCCTTCTGTGACCCAAGAAATATCCCCGGCAAACTGCTTTGCTGCCTCATTGTCGTTCAAGTCGAAGTCGAAAAGCCACTGCTGCGTCTTCGCACACTCCTTCGCCGCAGCAATGCTTGCGAGCTTAGAGGGGAGGCTACACAGGTTGATACCCGGATTGTCAATGAGAAGGTGCGCGAGTGCTTTGCGAACCTTTTCCTCGTCCCGCTCGTTTACGGAGTAGTACATCCGGCACATCTCGCCAGAAATGCCGTTTGCTACGAAGTCCTGAAACTGCCGGCGCAGAATTTCACTACACGCAGGCTCTTTTGTGAGGAATGAGACCTGCCGCTCGTGGTAGCCGGCGAGGTCCTTGTTGTCCTTGTTTCTTGATTTGAACAGCACGATGTGCATCGATCTGTCGTCGCGCGTTTGCGTGCCCCACTTTGCAAAATTGCTTGCCATTTTTTCTTTCCTTTCTTGTGGATTACCATTCATCGCCAACGAGGATGTCGAGGCAGAGGCCGTCGTCTTCGGTACTGAACCACTCGTAGCCAAAGACGGGCATTTCCTCGGGAGGATACAGGGGAAGTGTCAAATCTCATATAGTATCATTCTCCTTCGTAATCAAAATATCCAGCCTCAACTCTCCTCTTTTCACGCTTTGCTTATAGCCATACACGATCACATCCGGGCCATATTCAGGGTCACTGTCTTCAGCAGCGCTCCACTTGCCATTTTTCCACTTATAAGTCCCCGTGATATTATCCTGACTTCCGCTTAATGGAAGGCAGATATCGTGAAGTTTGATCAAGGGAAAATCTCTGTCAGCAAACAATTCACTAAACTTTTTCGGCTCATCCAGATACACGTAGTCGCTGTATTCATCCAGTGTTTTCAAGCGTTCAAGCGATGGAATATCCTCGCAAACCTGGTCTTTGGTCAAAACCCTGAAGGCAATAACGACAAGGAAAAACAAAGCAAGAAATCCGGCGATAGAAAGAATTACTATTACTGCATTCCGGACCGTTATGTTCAGATCGTGAGAAATGCAATAATGTGCCGTTCCTACCACGAGCAGCACCAGAGCAGTAAGAGCAAGTGTGCCCGGTAAAGAACTTTCTCCTTTGTTATTCACACCATCCTTAATTAGGCTCATCACCTTCTCCGTTCTCAATCAAGTTCTCTGCCTCATACGGCGCAGGAATAAAGGAATACTTCTGGTCGATTGCCTGGAGTTCATTGACCAGCTCATCCGTCATAAGATCTGACCGATAAGCGACATGGAGCTTCACCCAGTCGTCTTCCTCTGAGCCCCAGACATGTCTGCCATACTGTTCCTCACTGATTCCCCTGGCGATATCTTCGAGAGAGCTTGTCAGTTCTCTGTCCAGGACACCAGCATTGATCAGTTCATACAAAACGTCTGCTGCCTTTTCTCTAGTAATCATTACCATCCTCCTTTTTGCTTAATTTTTGGGTTAAGGGAATTACCTGTGGTATGCGCTCTCACCGCCCACAAATCAGGGTCCCTATTCGTGTCTATTGACATAAGTCTTCTGCAATTTTATGGCTTGATCAATAGTAGCCGAATCAACATATGCTTTTTCTTCCAATTTATTACATACTTCTACAAGCTCAGCATATGTTTTTTCGGGAACCTTTATCTGATATTGATTTATTACAGGAATCGACCCAACTATCTCTCCATTCAGCTCAGCAACCGTATCATCTATATCCTTTTCTGTAACATTATTGCTAAAGAAAATTACCACTATATTGTTTATGTAATTTACACCTGTACCATCATCATATTTTATATTATCCTCATTTAATTCATAGACTGTACCCACTCTTAACTTCTCTTCAACCCTTGTATCTTCCTTTTCTTGAATCTTAGGTATCCAAATACCTATGTGAAAAAAATAATAAAGAGTCAAATAAGCAAGTATCACTAGCAAAATGATAATGAGTATTCTAGGAAATATATGTTTTTTTCTCCTACATTTGGATGCTTTGTTGATTACCATGTTCCATTAAAATCCATCGGGAGTTACTTGTGGTTTAGTATTGTACAAACCACAGCTAATTCCCTATATCCTAATTTTTTAGGATCGTTCTTCTGTTCCCAACTTCTCTGTTTTTTCAAGTAATAATGACCACACGCTCGGTATGATGAGTGCTATAAACATTCCACCACACTCGTAAGCAATGTCGTCGTAAATGATTGACAGTACGGTGCTTGCTACCAAAATTGCAATACCGATAATCGACAGAATTGTGAATACCACAAGTCGCGTTTTTGATGCATATTTAAGCATTTCACATTCTCCTTTTTTGCTTTATTTTTTTTTGGATCGTTCTTCTGCCCCCTACTGCTTTCAAAGAACAATCCGGTTCTACCGCAAGTTCTCTATCCGGAATTACGCACAGATCCAAAGTGCCAACCTAACTCCGGCCTCTTCTGTTTCCTTCTTGTTAAGCGTCCTTCCGTTGGCCAGGCAGATCGGATGATACTCTGGGCTGCTTTTTAACTGTCCTTCCATCCAAAAGCAATCCGTTGAGCCACCGGCAAACATTCGGTTTTCTGTCATAGATTGCAGGGAAAGCCTGTCTGAACGAAACTCACAGTCGTAGTAGCCGCTCGTCCCGAAGACCTCCTCCCGGGACGGGATCCGAATGAAAGGAGCGTTCCTTAGCTTCACGATTTTTGACTGCGTATCCCTTGGAAGGCTGTCATAGAACGCCCCATTTAACCATCTGCAAAGATCAGACTCGGAAAACTCTGATTCCTTTGTCTTGTTATTCCACACTCCCTCGCTTATAGGGGTATCAGAATATACCAGAACACGGTTATTCTTTATGTCCTGGGCTGTAAAGGTTCGTTCTCCGTATTGACCTAGTGGCAATACAATACTGTCTCCTATCCTCATTACTTCTCCGTGTTACGCATTCAAAAGATCGATAATTTCCTGATAGCGAAGGATTTTATCCATTTCATCCCCAAGGCATTCTTCAAAATCCTTTATGATTTCTGTATCTTCCAAGTATTCTTCATTACTTTGATAGACTGAAATTTCTCTGCGCATCCAGTCAACGCCCGCCTCCTCGTGAGCGGCGAACCAGGCAGTCATTTTCTCTTCCACGTTCTGGAACTTGGAAAAGAATACCTTCAGCTTCTCGTCTTCCATTGGCATTGCAAGTTCATCTTCCCGGCCATAATAGTCAGGATGTCTGTCAAGCACATATGCCCTGCAAAATCTCCCATCGGATATATCAATCTCGTCATCGCAGTCGTTGTAGCATTCTCTCCGTATAAGACGATATGACAGCGGGTCGTTTTTCAGTACATTGACACATATCGGAAGCTGCGGGAGTTCCTGTTCTCTGACGATAAACCTGGGAATGCTGCGCATAATACCGGAAGCAAGCGTATATGCATACCCGGTGCTATAATAGCTGAAAATACTAAGAGATAGCGCTCTGTCAACGCCGGACACATAGGAGCCTGCCACATCTTTTATCGTGGCTGCTGCCATGACTTTTATCTCTCCGTTCTTTTCCACGTAATAGATAGAACCAAACTGCAGCCAGAACAGAACATTAGCCTTCGCGGCCACTTCGTCGTCAAGGCAGTCATACTTCTTCAGGTATTTGATGAAGTATTCGTTCAGCCTCGGGATATCCGTCATCGCTGCTCTTTTTAAAGCATGTGGGACCCGAATCTCTCTTGCTCCTTTTTTCAGTTTATGGGCGCCTGCATCAGGGATCACAAAAACCGTGTACTGGTCACAGGCAAGCAGATTCTTCCGGTTCACAAACTCGTATGACTGGATAAAACGGTCGAACCATTCCAGAAGCTGAGACTTATAAGGCTCCTTCAGATAGACAAGGTAATTATCAGGATCAATGATGAGGTCGTCCTTTTCCTTGTTGCACGTTTCACATAGCATCACCAGATTGCAATCATCGTTGATGCCGCCCTTGGATATCGGAACATAGTGGTCAACTGTGGCACCATATCCGATATAGGCTTTACGCCCGCAGTGACAGCACCTGTCATCTGATTTAGCCAGGATCTTCTGTTTATATTCGTAGGAGAATTGCTCTCTTTCATTTACTTTGCATCTATCAGGTTTTTTCTCCATAGGCACTTCTCCATGTCATCACCCGCCTTTTGATAACGGGGATACAAAACAAAACGAATCCTGCTACAGACAGGCCACCTGTCAGATATCCGGAAATATAAGCGTTTAATCCAATAACCGAAAGAAGCAATATTACGCCCCATATCATCATTTGGAGGATTGTGCACCCGATATCGATTCTTTCCAGCTTGTTCCAGTTTTCTCCAATTCCGATCATAAATACGGCGTTGGCTACCAGATACATGATCCACAGCATCAAAAAACCTTCCTGGATAGCGTGTTCCATCGGTCCGATCCACGCCCCGTATGTAATTCCTTCTGCTTTTGGCTCACTTTCCCAAACCTTTACCAGATAAGAAGATCGGAGGTACTCAAACAGGATCGCGCCGGCGCCCCACATCAGTTGCATGGCAGAAATCAAAGTCTTCATACTACACCGCCTCCGCATACCTGCTTAAAAACCCGATCACGTCCGTATCAGAAAACAGATAGGTCGTTCCGTTATTGTCAGCCTTGCACATATACACCGGAGCAAGTTCCCCATCAGCCGGCATATAGGTTTTAAGCACCACTTCGCTTCTGGCCTCCTCCGGCATCTGAGCCATGACCCTCTCATACTCTTCCATACTGGCCACGATAGCGTGTTCCCAGAGATCGATGGGATTGATTTTCCAGACATATCTGAACGGTCTCATAATAATTCCTCCTTTTACCATTTCATCAGTTTGATTGCAGCTTCTGCCAACTCAGACCGCACACAGTTTTCCTCAGAAAACCGGATTACGGCACAGAGTGGGGATTCTTTCATATGCTCCATTGCATATACAAGACCGTTGTTTCTCTTGTCGAGGTTCGGGCTATCAACCTGGTTGATATCTCCTGCGAGAACTACTTTGGTTCCAACGCCTGCCCTCGTAATAACATCACGGATCAGGCTTCTGCTGGCGTTTTGCGCCTCGTCACATACGATATAGCAGTTCTTCAAAGACCGACCGCGAATATAGTTAAGAGGGCAGATCTCGATCACCCCGGTTTCCAGCATGTCATCAATCTGCATGGAAACCTGAGCGGGATCCTCGTGTTGCTGAGACAAAAGCGCTTCCAGGTTGTCATAGTAATTTGCCAGTAGATTCTCTGTCTTGCTCTGCAGATCACCCGGCAAATATCCAAACCCTTTCTCTGCAGTCTCTACGTTGGGTCTGCTGATCAAAATCTTTCGATATCTTTCCTCGGAATAATCGCCTTGCCCTAAGTAGGTATTGGTAAGACCGGCGGCAAGAGACAGGAAAGTTTTTGCCGTTCCCGCAGGGCCTAAAAGGATAACAAGAGGGATCTCGTCAGCAGGCGCAAGCAGTGCTTTCAGTGCAAAAATCTGCATAGCGTTCATCGGCTTTACCCCGCCAAACACAGGGCCAACAGAAGTAAGAACTTCCAGTCCATCAGAGTGCTTCATCGTAAGAACCGACTGATTACCACACCGAAGCGTAGCAAACTCATTGTCTGCCATCTCTCGTACCTTCTTAGGCAGCTTTGCAAAGGAACCGTCCTTGCCGGCCTTCTTTTGCTGGTAGAGGTAATCAATATACTTACTGTCGCAGTCGATCGTTGTGTGACCGGTATACTCTCCTTCTTCACTGGAGATATGGTCGTTCAGATATCCCTCCACCTTTACGCCACAGATGGACGCATTGATCCGCATAGAGATATCATTGGTCACGAGAATGATAGGAAACTTCCTTACGTCCCGAAGATAGATACAGGAAGAAATGATCCGGTTATCCGGAACAGAAATAGAAAATCCCTTTGGAAGCCTCTCTTCGCTTACGCCGTCCGGCTCAACAAAGAATTTTCCTCCGTTTTCAAGGTCAACCCCTTCTGTAAGGTCACCCTGCTCCCGTAAAGAGTCGATGATCCGGCAGCACTCTCTTGCTGCGTATCCGATTTCGCCTCCGGCAGTCTTTTTCCCGTCCAGCTCCTGTAATGTGGTTCCGCAGATAAAGACGTTGTTGTCTGCAAACCCAAAGATAGCACCAGGATTCTGCAGCAAGATATTTGTATCAAGCATATAATTTTTGATCATCCAAGTTCTCCTTAGGCGGCCATTACCGCATAGTATCCGTTCTTCTCGATATCAGAAATGATATTTCCGAAAATCTCTCTCCAGGTTTCATTTTCAGCGATAGCCCTGAGCACAGAAGGATTTTCAGTAAGGCCATACTCTGCTCTGCATTCCTTCTTGGCCTGGTCTGCGACAAACCCGTACACAGAAGTCATCTTCGTGTAGATTCGACGAAGAGTAGCCGTGTAACTTGCCAAACCCTCCCTGACAACGATTGCGCGAAGCCGGAAATTCATATCTTTGATGAAATCATCAGCAACCGGATCAGAAATATCAGCTTTGTTCTTTTTCATAGCCTTGGCGTTGTATGGATACTTGGGACTCGGAGTGCGAACAGTCGCGTTTTCTCCGGGCCTTCCGACCGGAGGAAGCACCGTGACATGCTCCGCTTCCTTTTCCGGAGCCTTGACCTTGTACTTTCCTCTACGAGATGGCTTCTCCGAAACGGAATCAGACGCCTCCGCCATTTCCTGCCCGATTTTGCTTTCTTCTTCCAGCGCTGCAAGCTGCTCTCTGATGATCTCGAAGGGGCTCTGAGACTCGTCAAGGGAAGCCAGGTAATGCACGGTCTTTCTCTTGGCATCGTTATACATCGTTCCTACAAACATCGTCTGGAGGAACATATAGCCAGTAAGAGTGATGTTCTTGTCTCCATCGTCATTATTGATGTAGTCAGTTCCCTCTTCGAGCTGAGCCGAAAGAACCATAAAACAGTTTTTGGCCGTTCCGGGTGCGAGTTTATGAAATTCGTCGATCTGAGAAAATGTAATGGTTTTCTGTTTCATTTTTTCCTCCCTACAAAAGTGAAACAACGACAGTAGCAAGAACGATGAACGCAACGATTCGAAAACTATATATGATCTCCCAATAAACTTTGTGCCTTCCGAGTTTCCCTTTTAGGATCCAAAGGCCCATTTTAGCTCCCTTTGCTTTATTACATCTGTCACAGGCCGCCACAAGGTTTTGGGGATCATTGATGTTCTGAAAGCCCATTCTATCGAGCCTTTTCTGCATCTTCAGGCTTTGTTTTGCAGCGCCTATCGGGTAAAGATGGTCAACGGTCAGCTTTGAGCGGGTAAGAAGTTTTCCGCAGTAAGCGCACACATATCTCCCACCAAACATTGGAGCATTGGACCGCAAAAAAGTCCTTCGATAATCGCCGCTCCTGATTCCATATTCGTTTTCAATCGCAAATCTGATGCGGTTACGCTTGCAAAACGAGGACAGTTTTTCTACGTTTTTTGCAGAAGCATACCCGGAATACTGGACAACGCCATGATTCACTTCCCGTGACAGCTTGAATTTACGGAAATATCTTCTGTATGACCAAGTGAGTCGGTGTTTGTCGATTTCAATACCTATGGGATAATTCAGACTTTTTGCCTTTCGTTAGATATGTGGGACATGTTTTATCGTAATCCGAAACGGAAAGAAATTTTTTTGTATAGTTTACTCTCCGTATAGTAGTATAATATATCTTGCCTTTTGTTATGTCAAATTCTGAAAGGCATTTAAAAGAGGACGGTTTACCGCCCTCTTGTGCCTCTCTACAGGACCTTAAGTTCTCGTTCTTCGTCAAAAAAGTTCCCTGGATAAACACACAGATACTTAACCGCACCGGCATTTTTATCCCCTTCTTCGACAACAGGAAGTCCTGTTACGCCATCGTAGACATCGTTATCTACGACAAACTCCACAACGCTCCCGTCGTGGACGCAGTAGGTGTTGCTATCATCCGTATCCACAGCAGCTTTGATATCCGCTACGATACAGGAGAGCATATCTCCGTCCTCAAAATAGACATCGATATACGAACCTACAGGAGCATCGAACCCAGTCCCAACCGCTATACAGTACCTACAGTCAACGATCCGGACGCCGGACGATGGATCCGTAAAACCAAACTGCTGAAGTTGATACTGCAGACTGGTTTTACTGGTAATGGATTTATAGCCCATATGCGTCAGGTTGCTGGCATGTAGCCCCTTGACCGTATTATCGATTTCGTAGACTGCTTCGTATACCGGATCCTGTTGGGGCTCGTCCGGTTGTTCAACGGGCCACGATAAGAAGACTACTGCAGCAATCATAGTGACTCTAATACCACCCTGAAAAAGCTGAACCATGTTTATTACCTCCTTTGACGGCAACAAAAAAAGAGCCGGCACTCCAAAGAAGGAATGTCAGCTCTCGTTGTTGCGATTTGTTTTTGTTATGGCACTATCTTACCATCGTGCCAGGCTTCGGTCAACTATACATATTCACCTGCAATGAAAACTCGTCCAAGAAATTTGTGTTCGCAACGACAAGTTTTTTACGCGCGCGTATACAACTTATTTATTTAACTTCTATTTTTTATAACAAACAATTCATCTTCTCTTCTATTTCTATTTAGAGACGCCTTAATCCCTTGAAAATACTGAATCTTCTATTCGAAGTTATGCCAAAAATGAAGTAACTTATGCCAAAAACGAAGTAACTTATGCCAAAAGTGAAGTAACTTATGCCAAAAACGAAGTAAGTTATGCCAAAAACGAAGTGAAAAGCAGGTCGAAGTTATGCCAAAAATGAAGTAACTTATGCCAAAAACGAAGTAACTTATGCCAAAAATGAAGTAAGTTATGCCAAAAATGAAGTGAAAAGCATATCGAAGTTATGCCAAAAACGAAGCAGCTCATAAATCCACTATACTTACCGCGCCTTTTCTGAGTAAACGTGCGCCTTTTTTGAGTAAACCAAGACAAAAGATATTTATGCCGTTCAAGGAAAAACCTGAATTTTCAGAAAAGTAGAACCCCCTTGTTCAGGATTTGACATCATTTTGTAAAGTATACTAATATCTATGTTGTACGGAGGAAATCCCAAATGGAAAAACATGAAGATTCAAGTGCTGCTCTTCTGAATAAAAAAATATGCAAATCAAACGCAATGATCAGATCTCGATATAGTATTTCCCTTTTGGGGGAGCAGTGTCTAAACTACTCGCTATCTCTCATCAGCAAAAACTGTACAAAGGACTCTAAAAACGTAACTATCTCATTCCCAGTCTCTGACATAAAATTAATGACAGGATGTAATTCAAGTCGCATATATGCAAACCTAAAAACTGCAGCAAAAGAGTTGATGACAACAATCTTTGTGTCCGAGGAGCCCGCTCGCAATAACTTCAACATGAAAATACTTGCGAGCAATGCCGTGTGCGAGAATGGTGTTTTTACTATTTATTTCAACGACAAGATAATCCCAGACCTTGTGGAACTGAAAGAAAAATACACCAAATTTATGTTGTCTGAACTTTTTTCGTTTTCCTCGGTCTATAGCTTACGACTGTATGAGTTCTTAAAAAGCTTTTATCATCAGAAAAAGAACATGGTCAGTAAAGACCAATACGAAGTATCTGTTGGCTTTCCTGAAATACTCTTTATCATTGGCGTCTATAACATCGACGATCCAAGAGTAGAAAAATTTTTGGACAGACAAAAGCCGCCATATGACTATGGAGCAATCGCAAAAATCCTTGATCCAGCAAATAGTATGGATTTTGGAAGATTTAACATGAGAATTTTGAAATCAGCAATTACCGAAATCAATCAATGCACCCAAATGGCAGTCACTTCTATTCCAAACCGGAGCGGTCGCGGTGGGAAGGTAGAAAGAATCACATTTTCATTTTCCATAACACTTCCCGAAGAAGAACAAAAAGACGAGTCCCTAATCAACGCAGAGATTACCCAGGATATTTCCGAGCGGATCTTCAAAGAAATGGCGATTGCTGGTTATGATATTTCAATAAAGGATGCCGAAGAGATATCAAAACAAGCCGGTGGCGATTACAATCGATTCTACACCGCATTTAATTTATTAAGAGCGTCAAAAGAAGAAATCAAAAACCCGGTTGCGTATATTCTTTCTTGTGAAAAAGAAAGACATATCGCAAGCCGGGCTCAATTAGGAAGGCTTAAAGAGAAGGGGATCATCTGCCAGACCAATTTCTAAACCGCCGGGCATACAGCAAAAAGCAAGTATGCACTCAAAAGGGCATACCCGACATATGGCAAAAACGCAACCGGAATCTCTAACCTGAGCTTCCGGTTGATGTTTTTTCGGAAAGCCTGCACGATGATGAGATACGCATACGCAAATATCATAATCGTAAGAGTAACGATCAGATCTCCGTGAAGGCCAGCCGTTACAATACCAATCCCGCTAAACGCCAAAACGTCGGAAAAACCGTAAAACCGCTTAAAAACGAATATCTGAGCAAGCAAAAAGATCACAAGGTTCCCAAGAACATACGCAGACGGAGGATTACAGATCATCAGTCCGATTCCGCCGAGATAAATCGGAATATAAAGCCAATCAGAGACCTGGGTCGTCAGCTTGTCCAACAAAAGAACTGTCAAAAAACTCCCGAAAATAATACCAAGCAACAACGCAGGAACAATTTTTGTGGCATACAGATACAGGACAGGAAAAGACGCGAGAAGAAATCCCGCAATGACAGGGATATCTGTTTTATCCGTAATCACATTGGCATAATCTTCGTCCAGACTGGTAAGAAGCAGAAAAAATCCCAAAAAAATAGCAATCTCTACAGTGATCCCAATAAACGCAAAAAGCATGGTTAATCCTCCGATAGTTCTACCTTTACAGTATCAAAAATGATATTTGATATTCCGATTGCGCCTTTTGACAGCCCGGAATGTTCCATCTTGTCGGTTATAGCAGATGACAAAGGGAAGAGGCTCGCTGTTGCAGAGCCAAGCCTAAACACAGCTCCCATGATAAGAATCGTCACGATCAGGTTAAGGACCGCTCCTATCAAGGCGTTTGCCGTACCAAGGATCAGTCCTTTTGGGGTAATCTTGTAAAACACGACGCTCAGTATGATGTTGCAAACGATGAGAGAAATGATAAACCCAAGAGAAGAACAGATATTGTCTACCGTACCATCAATAAAATTTCCAATAGCAGGAACCTCTGTTAGTTCTCCTACTACGCCCTCTACTGCAGTATAAAAGATGTTTCGGAAGAGTGGGCCGCCAAGAATCCCCTGAAAAAATGGAAGCAGCACCCTGGCCATAATAAATGCCACAACAGGTCGTACCATTCTGACGCCGCCTTTTAATGCTCCGAAGATTGCAGAGAAAAGAAGGATCAGAAAGATGATTCCTTCAAAACTCATAGGCGGCATTCGTTCAATAAAATCAGCCATTTTCCATTCTCCTTATAAAATCCAACTTCTCAGCTCCAGGCATCACAAAAATATCGAAACCGCCCTCTCCTTCCTGAACTGAAAACATAATATCAAGCCTCGCCGGTTGATCATCGTGCTTTGGAAGAAGCCTGCTTACTATCGCATCCAGAAGGTACTTAAAGTCGCTGTTATCAAAATCTCGCACGATACCGTCATTCTGAAGATGGGGGCAGATACAGATAAAGTACCTATCCTCCTTTGCAAAGGAAGGTATGTTTGCACATGCTTGCATTATTCCTCTTACCCACAGAGAGTTATCGTATCCGGCAGATATTTCTTTTTTTACCGTCAATTCTCTGCACGGAGCTGAGTCCTGGCTATGGAAATGGACGATATTTCCGCGTTTTTCACAGGTGATTGGATGGGCGTTTTCCGGATCAACGTATTCGGCTCCACTCGCATAGACCGTGATGAGTGCAGACCGGATATACTCCTGAATAGAGGAAGACATCTTTGTGGTACGATGCAGCATTATACGAAGAGACTCTACCTGGGTTGCAGGAGATTCCGTTTGCAATCTGGACAGGTATCCGGTAATAACTCCCGTGTCCGCCATAATCTTGTTATAGAAAGCGTTAAATTTCGACTTGTTCATATGTATAGTATACTATATGCAGATAGCATTTCAAGGCACTCTTGCATTATGTGCTTATGTATGGTACACTCTGTTTATCAAGGATAAAAAATTCGAGCTGACATCTCTGTTGATGCCGGCTCTTTTTTTGTCCTTTTATATATATATAAACAGTATAAGGAGGAAAAAATTATGGCAGACAATGGAAAGACCAGCAAGGCTATGGGCCTTGCCAACGAGGGCGCCTTTTTGGCGGCCTATACCAAAAATAGTTGGTTTGTAAAGATCAAACCAGCTTTCAACATTGACAAAGCACTTTTTAGCTTTGTCAAGAAAGGAGATGCCGCATCCGAGCACTTTGATGTGTATATGGATGCGGACATTCTGGATACCTGGTTTGACGATCTTCTTTCCGATAACCAGATCCTGCAGCGCACTCTCGCAGGCGAAGCCCAGGCTGGCGAAAAGTATCCAAAGGGATATAAGTACGTCACCGGTGAAAACGGCGAAAAGAGCGTGGGACTCGTCCAGTCTCAGACTGCCGGAGCGATCACGGTAAACGGAAAGAATGGCGGCACATATGCCAACGTTCCTGTCCCTACTCGTGACTTCAAGGCAGCGGCCAAGAGATACCAGGTGGCCTACCGGAAACGGATCGAGGAGCTGGCGAATGCCACTGTGGCATCTTCTACAAAGTGGCGGGATAATCATCCCATCACTGATGTAGACGAGCCCAGAGGCTATTATGAGAACGCTCCCATGGAGCAGGAAAGCGTTTCTCAGCAGCCCGTCCAGCCCACTCAGCCCACTCAGCCTGCTGCGCAGTCTGGAAGGACGGATGTGCAGGTCCATAACGCAAAGACCACCGCTGCACCTATGGTGTGTCCTAACGCCCAGGAATACCTGATGTTCAAGGCAACCTCGGAAGAGACTGCATACACGACTTTCGTGTATCACAACTCTCTCCGTGTTCCCGAGAGCATTTTGAACCAGGGCGGTAGCTTCTCCTGCGTTGGGGATGAAATGCCTCAGCAGAACTACTTCCTCGTGAAGGCGTTCACCTGAGGCATCTGGCACCAAAACAAGAAAAGAGCCTCGACCGATGTGGTCCTGGCTCTTTTTTGTTTACATTTTTCTGACTGCTAAAAAGTTCAATAAAACCGACTTTCCAAAATACTTTCCCTTGATCTGTTCATTCGGGATATAGGGATTTTCAAAAAACCTGGAGTCTTTCGAATTTTCCCGATTGTCTCCCAAAAGGAACACACATCCATCAGGAACAGAAAAGGTCTTGGAGCAGTTTGTTTCGATATCGTCGGAAAGATAGGCACTCTCGTCAACTCTGTTTCCATTGATAAAGACATATCCATCATCAAAGGAAATCTCATCTCCGGGGATCCCGATAACCCTCTTTACCAGGAGTTCTCCATCGTACTCTTCTGCGCCCTGGAAGATCACGACATCTCCTCTTTGAGGAGTCTTGATCGTATAAGCCAGTCTATTAAACAGATAGACTCTTCCGACTTCAAAGTTGGGTTCCATAGAAGCAGATATTGGATAGGTAGGGCACAGGAAAACTCTGACCGTAAGGATCAGCAGCAGGCAAAAGGTAGTCACGATCCAGAAGACAGACGCCATCACTTTAGACGACTTTGCATCCTTTTCATTCTGAGCGGCTCTCTCTCTTTTTTGCGCCGGAGCGGTTTTTTCTTTTCTCCGATGCTCTTTCTTTTTCGGTTTTCCTCGCCCGGAGCCGTTACTCTCCTCTTTCCCGGAAGGAGTCTTGGGAGGAGTCGGCTTCTTCTTCCAAAAGAAAACGAGCAGGATCAGTGCAACAAAAATGATGGTTCCACCAACTACAACGATAGGGTTGCTCTTCTTTACCTCTTCCTCATAGCGGACAAAGTTGTATTCCAGGGCAGCTTCGTTCCCTGCTTCGTCGAAAGACTGGATCAGGACTCTGTTGTTTCCAACAGACAAAGGAACAGCCTCCTTAAAGTACCCATTCTCGTCAAGGATCAGCTCGGCACCGTTCAGCGTAGTGGACGACGGATTGTTTTTCACATATCCTTCTACGTAGATAGCGGTATCTGTAGTGCTCACATTATTGTAATCGTAAGCCATCGTGATCGTCGGTGCCACGGTATCCTTGGAAATATAGCAGGAAGAACTCACCATATTTCCATCTTTATCCTCGATATAGCAAACGATGTTGTTGCCATTATCCGGAA
>JAEEGL016183280.1_pt1 | contig 29446 bp, 25 predicted proteins | sample 9134231 | NCBI WGS metagenome assembly JAEEGL01 (sample SAMN16246548, study PRJNA631951) | gut metagenome | biome: gut microbiome; feature: rumen; material: fiber-attached | host: Bos | place: Iran: Karaj | collected 2018-10
GATCTCATCCCAGAACTTCGGGATCTCGGCGTATGCAGTTTCGATGTCAAACTCTTTCTGAAAGCCGATGACCTTGAACGGGAACATCGGTGTGATCTTGTAGTCCATCTGATTACCTCCTTGAATGGATAGTTTGATTGTCAAGGGAAGGAACGTGTTGATTGCCGCTCCACCGCGCACCTGTGATGGCGTTGCGCCATGGAACCGGGAGAAAGCCTTCGTAAAGCTTTCCGGCGTTTCATACCCGTACCGAAATGCAATTTCGATCACTTTATCATCCGTCTCCTTCAGATCCAACGCCGCCCGGTACAGCCTTCGGTTCCTGATATACTCCCCGATACCGTATCCGGTCATCAGAGAGAATCCCTTCTGAAGAAAGAACGGAGAAAGATATACCTGATCCGCCACATCCTGCGCACTGATGTTGTCAGTCAGATGCTCTTCCATATAATCGATTGCTGTTCGGATGCTGGTAAGCCACTCCATCGACCGGCCTCCTTTCCTTGACGGGATCATTGTATCTGATGAAGCGAAAATCGTCCTGTCATTTCCTGCTCAGATCTGTCCTGTCCTTATCTCCTCAATGGCAGCAACCGTCTTCTCCGTGGTGATGACCGCACTCATGTCCGTCCTCATGATGTCCGCATTCGTGGCCTTCACCGTGATGGTCGCACTCTGCATCCGGGTTGAATTCCAGTGTTCCCTCGGCGAATGCCTTTGCGGCATCATCCGCTGAGCCCTGGATGCCGGGAATCAGACGGATTCCCGCATCTTCCAGAGCCATCCGGGCACCCATGCCGATTCCTCCGCAGATCAGTGCATCAGCCTTGATTGCCTGCAGTACGCCTGCAAGGGCACCGTGTCCGGCACCGTTGCTGCCGACAACCTGTTCGCTGATGATCTTTCCGTTTTCGATGTCATAAAGCTTGAACTGCGATGTACGTCCGAAATGCTGGAACACTTCTCCGTTTTCATAAGTAACTGCGATTCTCATTGTTTTGTTTCCCTTCTCTGTGATTTCCTGTCCAATGTCGACGGGATCGTATTCATACCGGCCGCCGATGATCAGAAGCCGCTTGCCGTTGACCAAAGCATCTGCTACTTTCTTTCTTGCACTGTCGTAAATTGCCGTGACGGTAGTGCGCGCGATGTTCATTTTTGCCGCGCAGGCTTCCTGAGTCAGACTTTCTCCATCCATCAGGCGCAGGGTTTCGTATTCATCGACTGTCATGCGGATGCTTTCCGCATCATTGACGTCGTCGGGTGAAAAGCTGCGGAAAACCGGAAGCTGTTCTATCCTGCGGCATCTTGTTGGTCTGGGCATAGAATATCCTTTCTGACATATGTCAATTATAATTCTGAGACATATTCTGACATATGTCAATAATAGTTCATAGCCCGATATCCGCTGCGGATACAAAGAAAAGGGGAGCCTTCAGAGCTCCCCTTTATTGCTGTACAGATAATCAGAGTGTAATCTCTTTCTATTCCCTGATGGAAGGCTGCTTGTCGGAGATCTTCAGGAAGATGAATCCCAGGGCGAAGAAGACAGCCAGAGAGGCTACCGCGATGTTGATGGTGCCGCCGGCCAGCTTCACCGCTGCGATGACTGCAGAGCCCAGGAATGACGCTCCCTTGGCAAAGATATCATAGATACCGAAGTATTCACCGGAGTTCTCTGCCGGAATGATCTTGGAGTAGTAGCTTCTGGAAAGGGACTGGATGGAACCCTGGAAGCAGCCGACACCGAAGGCCAGAATGCCGAAGTGCAGCAGTGTCTTCAGGGTCAGCGCATACAGGCAGACACAGAAGTAGCCGAAGATGCAGATCAGGATCAGAGGAACCGTATCATGCTTCTGGGAAAGGCGGGCAAAGGTCAGCGATCCACCGAAAGCCACGACCTGGGTCGCCAGCAGGAAGACAACCTGTCCTACGGTAGGCAGACCGAGGTCGGTACCGATATTGATGCAGTTGTCGATAATGGTTCCTACACCGTCAATGTACAGGAAGAAAGCAATGAGGAAGAAGAGAACCTTCTTGTCCTTGGTCGCGATCGTTCTCAGTGTATTGCCGATCCGGGAGAAGACCTTGCGCACAGCGTGCTTCTCAGGCTCGACATAGTTGATCTGCTTGTATTCCTTGATGAGCGGCAGGGTAACCAGCAGCCACCAGACACCGGTCACCGTGAAGCCGATGATCTTGCCCGCTTCCGGGGAAATCAGCATCAGATCTTCGCTCAGACCGCCGCTGATAATATAGGCAATCATCGCTACGATGAAGGGCAGGCAGGAACCAATGTATCCCCACGCATAGCCGTAGGAGGATACTTCATCCATCCGTTCTTCCGTCGTAACGTCATTGAGCATGGAATCATAGAAGGTCAGCGATACGGAATAGAAGATCTTCGACAGAACATAGATCACAATGAACGCTGTCCATGTTTTGGCGAATCCATTGAGGATACAGCCCGCAACACCGAGCGCAACCGCAGTGGTAAAGAAGATCTTCTTCATACCCTTATGGTCCGCAAACGCACCGCAGATCGGACCGAGCAGGGCAACCACAATGGTAACGACGGAGATGGAAATGGAATAGTAGGCTGTCGCCTGGTCGGACGTAATCTGTCCGGGCGCAGTACCGATTGCCAGCTCTTTGAAAAAGATGGGGATCAGTGAACACGCCAGCATGGTGAACGCAGAGTTTCCTACGTCATACAATACCCAGGCACGTTCGGTTTTGTTCAGATTCTTAAACATGATGGTCTCCTGATATCTGTAAATACGTATTTATTCTATGATACAACATTTCCCTGGATTTGTACGCTCAGCGGATAATCAGTGCCGCCGGCACCGGCCGTTCGGACTCTCCGGATACCCGCAGCGCCCGCCTGCCGTCCAGCAGGATCTGCGCCGACCCGCCGCCATCCAGATTCACAGCCTGGACCAGACCCAGGTCCTTCAGCACATAGCCCAGATCCATCAGGGAAATGCCCTGGCTTTCCGTTTCTGTTTCCGGATGTTTGCGTCCTTCCACCCATACCAGCACCGGCCGCATCTCTGCATCCGCACCGAGAACGATCCGCGGTGCAGCGGCTTTCCCGTAATCCAGCGGATAGCGTGCCGGCGGAAATGATGTCCGGAAGGGGAGGAAAGGGCTGTAATACGCAGAGAGGAAGGAAGGCACGGGCGCCCCGTCGATCACGGAAGCCGGTCCGGCCTGAATCCCGAAGACAACATCCTCCAGACCGGAGTATTCAACCGGATCTCCCGGGCGGAGGCTTGTGTGCAGGGAAGAAATGACGTATCCGGCAGAGGGGACAGGGGTATTGCCGCCGTAGCGGACATCCACTACCGTAGACCCGATGACCACAATGTCGTGAAGGTGATGATAGGGTGTTTTCCGCCACTGAGGCCGGGTATAGAGCGTTCCCTGTACACTGATTCGGATGTCCTGCAGCCCGGTCTTCCGCACCGTAACGCTTCCATCCCGGTGCACCAGCAGCGCCTCCCGGTCATAGAGGGGAGGATTCAGGATCCGGCCGTCCTTGACCATCAGTCCGTAGGGTACCCCGTATACATCATAGGGAGAATCACAGTCCAGGAGATCAAAGGTAAAGAAGGAACTGTTGACCGCCAGCTTCGCGTCCAGATCCGAAAGGAATCCTGTCTGTTCTGTATACGGCACAGCACTGTGCCTGAGCGTACGCTGTCCGCGGATGACGGACAGACAGTTCCTGTCCTTCAGCGTATGCAGCAGCCAGCGTGCCTCCGTCGAGAACGTGTCACTCTCCAGCAGCTTCTTTGCGGAAGCCAGGGTGAGCAGTCTGCCGGATACAGAGAGATCTTCCGGCATACGGTACAGATACAGCGTTCCGAAATACCAGGGGTACTTTTCCACCATCTCCCTGCGGTAGACGGAGGAGAGGGCTTCGAATGCCGCATCGGTCATCCGGGGAGAAACAAACTCAAAATCCGTCCAGCGCTCACAGGCGACTTTCTGGACAGGGATGGTTTTCCGGTGGATCCGGTAGGTGATGATCTCTGATTGAAGCATAGTTCCATTATACAGAAAAGACCGCTGGTTCATCAGAACCAACGGTCTTCAGGATCAGGTATTACTTAACAGTAACCTTTGTTGTGTGGAGGTTCGGTCCCTCGTACCAGTACAGGAAGCCTTCCACGTCGATCTTGTCGCCGACCTTCAGGCCTTCAACCGCCTTGTATACGTCTGTATCAGCGCCTGTGAGGTAGAACTCAACGATAAATTCATAGGTTGTGTCGCCGCTTGTAACCTTGAAGTACAGGTCATCGGTCTTTTCTTCTGCGTTCTTGTACGCGAAGGCATTGCCGTCACCGTAGTCTTCCACGGTCAGATCCTTGAAGAGAACCTTCTGGTTCTGGCGGGTGATCATGTCAACCGTGCCCCAGAGCTCTGTAGCGTCGACCGGCTCAGCGATCCAGCTGCCTTCTTCGATCTCGAATGTTGCATCAACGATCTCGATTTCACCTGCCCACTCGCTCTTGAAGCCGGTAACCTTGATCTTCTGGCCTTCTACCAGCTTGGCAGCGTCCTCTTCCGTGCAGGTCATGTTGTACAGGAAGTAGGCTCCGTCCGGATCCTGGGCATAGACGGTGATCTTGTCATCCCACCAGGACTGGTGTGCCTGGACATATGCCTCAATCGTCACTTCGGTATCAAGAGCTGCGTCAGCATACTCTGCATACGTCATGACACCTTCGGACTTTGTGAAGTCTTCTGTCGGCTCCGGTGTGTTGTCTGTTTTGCCTGTGCAGCCTGCCAGCATTGCTGCGCCAAGCAGAATTGCCGTAAATTTCTTCATTATCTTTCTCCCCGCTGCAAGTATTTCTGCAGCACATATTATTATACTTCAATCGTGCTGTTTTTGCAGAAGTTCTATGTACGGTGCTTCATTTTCTGCAGAGCCAGGTATACGAGGATCAGCGCCCAGACCGCAGCCAGGGTGCCCAGCAGCGCTTTTGAGCCGGCAGGCAGGGGTCCGAGATCCTGAGGATCGGTACGGGAAGCACCGTGCTGGTCCAGCCGGTAGAGAGCGTTGACTTCCTGGAACATCTGCTCCATGTACGCTTCATCAATGGTCTGCTTCCGGCGTACGGACTTGGTGACGTTCTCGATCATCTGGCCTGCCGCATCACGCAGGGATGCTGAACCGTTGAAGACCGGTGTCGTAAAGGTGTACTGCGGATGTTCCAGCAGAAGGCGGGAGGCCAGGATCTTGATGGCATAGTGCTCATTGTTGTCCATGCCTTCCGCAGCCAGATAAGCCTGGTATTCTTCGGTGTTCTGCGCTTTGGCCGTCACCGGCACGTAGCCCTCTGTTTCCGCATAGGCAATCTGTACCTCATTGGTGATCAGATACTGGGCAAACAGCCAGGCAGCGAGCACTTCCTGCGGATCGCTCTTGTTGAAGATGCACAGGGAAGGTCCCTGGGAGATCATCTTCGGCTGATCCGGATGGAACTGCGGCACCATGCGCACCACGGTTTCAAAGCGTACCAGCTTGTCCGGACTGATATCCAGCAGCGGGGCATCCGTTCCCATCCAGGTTGCACCGGCGGTGGAATCGATCGCAAAGATGCACTGCCCGGCATTGAGGAAGTTGGCCGGATAGCTGGAGATCTTGAAGGTGGAGAATGCGCCGCTGCGGGCATGTTCCGCAATGGTGTACAGCAGTTCCTTCGTCGTATCGTTGAACACAGCAATGGTGCCTTCTTCGTCGGAATAGCCGGCATCCAGCTGCTTCAGCATCTGGATCATCATATTGTCCGTGGACTTGTAGATGATGGGAATCATAACCTTCTGGCCGTTGATGAGATAGTCTCCGTTCCCATCCTTGGCGGTCGCCTTCTCCGCCACTTCATACATCCAGTCCCAGGTCAGAACGTCCGGCACCTGATAGCCCAGCTGTTCCACGAAGTCCTTGTTGATGTATACCGCCTCGGTGGAACGCATGAACGGAATTGCGTAGTAGTGTTCGCCGATCCTGCATTCCTGCAGGAACTGCGGGATGATTTCATCCTTTCCGGGCCCGTCGTAGTTCAGCAGCGTTCCTCCGAGCCCGTATCCCGGATCCTCGAAGAGTTCATCGAGCGGTACGACGACATTCGTACCGGTCATGTAGGTTGCGATGTGATCCGGGTAGGTGATGCAGACGTTCGGCGTTGTGTTTGTAGCGATGTTGGTAATGACATCGTTGTAGATCCGGCCGTAGTCGGTATACAGGCGCATGGTTACGGTGATGTTGGGGTACAGGGCCTGGAAATCCTTGATTGCCTGGGTGTAGATGGCGGTCTGGGTTTTGTTGGTATCGTTCTTCGCCCAGAAGGTGATCTCGTACTGGCGGGCATCGTCAAAGGCCTCCGGCACCGCAAAGGCATCCAGGCCGCGGGAACCATGGCAGCCGCACAGCAGAAGAACGGCTGTACAGAGACAGAGAAGCTTCTTTCTCATGATCCTTTGGTACCTCCCCGGGATACACCCGCCATGATCTTTTTATGGAAGATCAGGAAGAGAATGATCAGCGGTACGGAAATCACGACAACGGCGGCCATCATGGCCGGGATGTTCTCCCGTCCGAAGCCGTTCTCCCGGATTTCCTGGATTCCGTTGGAAACGAGGAAATACGCTGCGTCATCGGTGATCAGCCGCGGCCATACATAGGAGTTCCAGCATTCAATGACCTTCAGGATGACGACTGTGACAATGGTAGGCTGGCAGATCGGAATCATGACCTTCCAGAGGTATTTCAGATCCGAAGTACCATCGATCTTGGCCGCTTTGTATAGTTCTTCCGGCACCTGTTCAAAGTTCTCCTTGAGCAGGTAGATATAGAAGACGGACGTAACGCTCGGCAGAATGAGGCCGAGGAAGGTATTGCGCAGGTTCCAGTCGGTGATGGTGACGAAGTTCGTGATGATGACCAGTTCGTTGGGGATCATCATCAGGGCCAGGAAGAGGGTGAACAGCAGGTTCTTTCCTTTGAATTTCAATCTGGCGAAGGCATAGGCGGCCAGAACGGTCACCACCAGCATGATTCCGGTGGTTGCCAGGGTAAAGATCAGGGTATTGGTAAAGTACTTTGCCAAAGGAACTGCCGTAAAGGCGTCCCTGTAGTTCTGCAGGGTAGGCGCCAGGGTATAGAGCTTCGGAATGTACTCGGAGTTGTAGGCACTGTAGCTCTTTACGGAGGTGAGGACCATCCAGTAGAAGGGGAAGAGGACGATGATTGCCCAGAGCACCAGCAGGATGTAGGTGACTGTACTGAGCGCGGTTCTCTTCGTACGGGCTTTCTTTTCAATCTGTTCAAACGTAGTCATAGCCCACCTCACACATTCACGGATGTACGCCGGCTGACCAGCAGGTTGATGACCGTAATGGTCAGGACGATCATGAAGAGGATCAAGGCTGCAGCAGACGCATAGGACGGATAGCCGCCGCTGTCTCCGTACAGCATATCGTAGACAAAGCCGACAATCGTATTCATACCGGCTGCGTTCAGATTGGTGCCGAAGATGGCGACTTCATCCGCATAGGCTTTGAAGGCCCCGATAAAGCCGGTAATGACCAGATAGAAGATCATAGGGGAAATCATGGGCAGGGTGATTCTGCGGAAAATCCTGCCCCGGGAAGCGCCGTCCACTTTGGCGGCCTTGTACAGCACCGGATCCACGGACGCCAGCGCGCTGGTCAGAATCAGTATTTTGAAGGGAAGGACCACCCACACGGTATAGAAGCTCATGACAAAGATCTTCGCCCAGTAGGGCCCTTCGATGAAATCTACGCTCTGCCCGCCGAAGAAATTGATGAGCAGGTTGATGAACCCATCGGAATACGGCGTCTTCTTGAACAGGATCATGAACACCAGGCCGACTGCGAGGGTGTTGGTCACATACGGCAGAAAGAAGATGGTCTGGAAGAGTTCCTTGAACTTCGGAATGGAGTGCAGTCCCAGCGAGATCAGCAGGGCAATGCCGGTGGAAAGGGGCACGGTAATAATGACCAGGATGAAGGTATTCTTCAGAGCCTGCAGGAAATAAGGATCCCGCAGGACATAGGCATAGTTGTACAGACCGACACCGAAGAAGGTCTGGGAGGCGGAATTATAGCCTTCCTCTACGGAATAGACCAGAACATCGAACAGGGGATAGACCATGAAGATGCTGAGGAAGACCAGCGCCGGCAGCAGATACAGCCAGGGTTTTACACTTGCTTTGCCCATATCAGTACCGGACCCTTTCTCCTGTATCGGGGCGGAACAGATGCACCTTGGCAGGCTTCAGAGTAAGCCGTACCGTTCCGGAATCCCGCTTCACGACGGTATCGGAAGGCACGATGGCCCGCACCGTATCTCCCCGGAACTTCGGATGCCGGCAGATCAGGGTTGTATCCCGGCCCATGACTTCCACCCGGTCCATCTCCATGGAGAACGGACCGTCCGCATCCAGTACAAAGCCCTCCGGACGGATGCCGACGGTTACTTCCTGGTCCGGGATGCCGGGGGTCTCCAGCAAGCGTTCCTCGCCGATGTACAGCGCACAGTCCCGGATCTGTCCGCTGAAAACGTTGATTGCCGGCGTTCCCAGGAACATCGCAACAAACAGGTTGATGGGATCATCGTAGACTTCCTGCGGCATACCGGTCTGCTGCAGAACACCGGCGGACATGACAACGATTTCATCGGAGATGCTCATGGCTTCTTCCTGGTCATGGGTAACGAAGACGGTCGTGATGCCCGTCTCCTTCTGGATGCGGCGGATTTCCTCCCTTGTCTGCAGACGAAGACGCGCATCGAGATTGGAGAGGGGCTCATCCAGCAGAAGCACTCTCGGCCGTTTGACCAGCGCTCTTGCGATGGCTACACGCTGCTGCTGGCCGCCGGAGAGCTCTCCGGGCTTCCGGTCCATCAATTGATCGATCTGCACCAGACGGGCTGCTTCTTCTGCTTTGGCATTCATCACATCCTTGCTCAGCCGTTCCTTTCCCTTCAGGTTTTCCAGCGGGAACAGAATGTTCTGCAGAACGGTCAGATGAGGATACAGCGCATAGCTCTGGAACACCATGCCCACACCGCGGTTCTCCGGAGGGAGCTCCGTTACGTCGTCCTCTCCGAAGAAGATACGGCCGGATGTCGGAGGCTCCAGACCGCAGATCATGTTCAGCAGGGTGCTCTTCCCACATCCGGACGGTCCGAGCAGACCGATGAGCTTGCCGTCAGGGATGGTAAAGTCGAAATCGTTGACAGCGGTTACGAAACCACCGGCTTTTTTGTTCTTGTTGGGGAACTCCTTTGTCAGATGGGTCAAACGGATTTTCATAAGCCGCACACTCCTTGTAACTACGTTTCATTGTAACATGCAGAAAACCCGGCGCAGCATCCACGGCGGTGAATGCTGAACAAAAGAAGCTGCACAGAGCAGCTTCTTTCAGAAGAATCAGAAGATTCAGCCGGATCAGTCGTACTTGTCCTCACGGATCCGCCGGTTGGCCATATAGTCGATCAGATCCAGTGTGTAGTCAAGAACGTTCTGCGCCTGCGCAGCGGTGTAGTCCGCCAGGAACTTCTTCGCAGCTTCCGGATCGGTTTCCTTGAGCGCAGCGTAGGTCTTATCGATGGCAGGCAGCTCAGCGTCCCACTTCTTCTCGATCTCGGCAATGCGCTCACTGATGAGCGTATGCGTGAAGCGGTAGTTCAGGTCGGTGAACCACTGCACCGTCTTGAAGATCCACCACGCCTTGGTAGGATCATATTTCATCTCGTCCTCGCCGGCATCGAAATGGGATCCCTTCGCAGCAACGGTATTCAGATGCTCATACGCGTGCGGGATCTTCGCCAGCGCGAGCGGATACCACGGTGTGAACGGAGAAATGCAGGGTTTCGGCAGCGCTCTGTACATCTTCGTATCAATTGGATCATCAGCGAAGTCGAAGATCATACTCTCAACCGTAACGTTGTTGCAGATGGTATTTACGGTACGGTAGCCTCTGTGCGGATTGAGCTTTCCGCCTTCGGTATGGTCCATCTCCATGCCTTCATAGTGGAAGCGGAGCACTTTCTTCACATCGTCGATCGTATACTTGCGGGTTGCCTTGGCAGAGAATCTCTTGATCTTCTCTTCCGGGATCATCTCGCCTGTCAGCAGATACCAGGCGCCCTGTGCACGGTGTACGTTGGCATACTGGTTCTCGCCGAACTGATAGGCTGCCGCAAAGTCGAAGTCGCTGTAATCGCCTTCCTTCGCCGGTGTATACCAGCCTGCTTCGATGGCGTGCGTGACCAGGCCAGGGGAGACGATGAAGTTGTCATGATCATCAAAGTCGATCTCGTGGATTGTGAAGTGGTTCGGCATGTAGTAGACTTCATCATCGCCGATCCTGCGGGCTACCGCGTTGAATCCCTTCGGGACCTGCAGCGCCCAGGCTTCGTTCTTGTCCGCGATGTGATAGGTGCGGGCGGAGACGTAGCCGAACTTCTCGATGAGCTCCATCGCGACTTCAACACCGTGGCGCGCGCTGGTAGCCCGTTCCGCGATCAGTGTGCGCAGTGCGTAGGCCAGGCCGTAGGCTTCCCGGTTGTCTGCTTTGCCTTCATAGATGTCCTTGCTCGGACGGCAGGAGTCTGTCGCAACAGCGACACCGTACTCATTGATGAAGCAGTCCGCAAAGGAGATTCCGCCCAGGCACTTAACATCTGTCCAGAAATACGCGGCTGTTTCAGGAACCTGCGGAATGACTGCCTTGCCATCATCGAAGACAATCATTTCCCCCTCTTTATGCTTGAGGTGAGGAACCAGATGAGCCTGTACGTAGCATTCTTCGTCGTCTTCGTTGTGGCCGAGGATGACTCTGCCGGTCGCGGATGCGTTCTTGCCGATGATGACCGTACTGCAGCTGCCGCGGTCGACGTGTCTGTAATTGCCGTAGATCTTTTTCATACTATTCCTTCCTTTCCCGGAAACTGACCGGTGCCGGAGGCACTGCCAGCTGTAGGTCGGTGCAGACAGAGATCCGGAATGAATCAAAGGCAGGAATCCAGGAAATCGATGATATCCATTTCCACGACGTCCTTGAGGTCGGCGTAGTTGTGGATCTCATGACGATAACCGCTGTAGAGGTGGGTCTTTACATTGTGTCCGCTGTCAATCAGCCAGTTGGACACCTGATAGACACCGGTGCCGAAGGAACCGACCGGGTCCTGGTCGCCGGCAATATTGAAGATCGGCAGGTCTGTGGGAACCTTCTTTGCCCACTCCGGACCGGTGATGTCTTCCATCATCTGCTGGAAATACAGCCAGGAACGGTTGGAAACCGGCTTGGTGAAGGCGTCGAACGGGTCAGCCGCATGATCCTTCTGAACATACGGATCGTGGCAGATCCACTCGTTTCCGAGGGTAACACCTTCCTCAATGCGGGAGAACATCCAGCCCATCATTGCACCGCCGAGGGTAGGATCTGCACCTTCAGGATCGGTTTCCGCGGCTTTCTTCACCAGCTCGATGCTGGCAGGATCGCCGGACCAGACACCTGCAGTACCGCAGATGACAGCTCCGTCCAGATCCTCACCGTACCGGGACATGTACATCCTGGTGATGAAGGAGCCCATGCTGTGTCCGAACATGAAGTACGGAACATCCGGGAACATGTCCTTGACGATGTCATGCAGGCGCTTCTCGTCTTCAACCATGACGGTATATCCTTTGCCGCCCCAGTCGCCCCATTTATCATTCTCCAGCGCTGTCTTGCCGTGGCCGACATGGTCGTCCGCCGCAACGATGTAGCCGGCTTCCATGAAGGATGTAATCATGTGCAGATAACGGCGTGAATGCTCTCCGAAGCCGTGGATGAGCTGGATGATGCCTTCCGGTTCACAGGCAGGAACGTAGACCCATCCATAGACAGTATCCCGTTCGTTGAATGATGAAAACTTGATCTCGTGAAGCATACATTGACCTCCTTGTATATCAGTGTTCTCTTGATTCCATTCTACCATACCGGCACACAGAAAATGCACAGCATGGCTGTGCATTCAGTTCTGTAACAATTGTTTGATCTGCAGCTGCTTCAGTTCATCCAGAAAAGGATCGTGGAATTTCAGGCTGCTGCACTGGTTTTCCGCCAGTCTGCCGATATGCCGGTTCATAAGATCCGACAGGTCCAGCACCGCGTTTCCGGCAGAACCGGAACGACGGAAAGCCGAAAGAATCACCTGCAGCATCTTCCGCTCTGTTTCTTCATCCACAGGCACAGTATGAAGCACCAGGAGCAGGGTGTCATCATCCTCAAAAAAGACTTCGTAGCCTTCCCTGAGATATCCCTGTTCTGCCGTACGGCGCATCCAGGGCTCCGCACGGTACAGCAAAGCATACTTGTTCATCGTCTCTGTACAGCACAGAAAAGCACCTTCCGGATGCTTTTCAGTCAATCCCTACCGTTTTGCTGCGGTATTCCATAATCGTAGTGTCCTGCCAGACACCGAACGCGTCCCGGGCAATCTTCTCGCGCGTACCGACGAGCCGCCAGCCGGCTTTCTCGCACATCCGGATACTGGCCTTGTTGGAAGAGAAGATATGGCCGTAGAAGGTCCAGATGCCGTTTTTCTCGCCTTCCTCCATCTCCGCTTTCAGCAATGCGGTACCGACACCGCCTGCCCGGTATCCATCCCGGATGTACAGGCTGACTTCCGCGACACCGCTGTAGTGCGGTCTGGATGACGTGGGGGAGAGGGCAGCCCAGCCGATCAGAAGACTTCCTTCATAGGCACCGACCCTTGCAAACGGATGATGCCCCTTGTCCCACTCCTCCACGGACGGGACCGTTCTTGTAAAGGTGCTCCTGCCCGTTTCGACACCCTGGGCATAGATTTCCAGCACCTGGGGAATATCGGAATACGGAATGTTCCGGATCTCCATCAGGCTTCTGCTTCCTTTGCCTTCTTCCACTCCAGATAGGCCTTCAGATCCGGTTCGGACAGTTTCAGCGCCGCCGCGATGACGGCCAGATCATCCAGCGCACCGATCAGCGGAATGCTGTCACTGATCAGATCCTTGCGCTTGATGAGATACAGCAGCGCACTGACCAGTATCGCCGCGGTCTTCGGAGAGATTCCGGTATATTCCTTCTTTGCGTAGCTCTTCACCATCTGAAGCGTGGTCCGGAAATCCGCGGACGCTGTATTGAGCACCGGTGTTTCCTCGATCTTTGTCTGTACTTTCGTCATCAGGTCATTCAGCTGATCATTGTTCTTGATGAGGGCAGATGCCTGATCGATGCCGCTGTCAATGATTTCCTTTGCCTTGTCCAGGCTTACGACTGTATCCATGGTATTACCTCCGTCAGCTTCATTATACTGCAGAATGAACGGACAGATGTTTTTCAAACACCATACCTGCTAAAATGAATCTGTAGACAAACAACAGGAAACGGAGGTCAAACATGCAAAGAGTAAAGACTACGGCCGGAGCGGTGCAGATCTACCGCAGCGGCGCAGACGTGACCCGCACCGGAAGGACGGAGCTGGCCGGGGGAGTGAATGAACTGGAGATCATGGGACTGTCCAACAGTGCTGTGATCGATACTGTTAAACTGTTCTTTCCTGCCGGGATCCAGCTGGCGGATATCCGCTTCCGCCACGGTGCAGATGAAGAAGACGATGACCGGGAATCGGTAAAGATCCGGGAACGGATCGCAGACCTGCAGAAGAAGACGGAAGTACTGGAACTGCAGGCAGAGCTCTGGAAGGAGAACGGTTCCTTCAGCGGTACAGCAAAGCCGGATCTGGCGGAAGTAGAGCACTATATTGAAAAGCTTCCCGAGCGGTTGAACGGTCTGTACGAGGAAGTCAACAGCCTCAAGAAGGAGATCAAGCTCCAGCAGAGAGCGCTCAAGGAAGCGGACAGACTGGAGAACCTGCCGGTGATTACCGCGGTGCTGGACGCACCTGGGGCAGGAACCTATGACTTCGAGGTACAGTACCATGAACAGGCTGCAAGCTGGGCACCGGTGTATGAAGTACATACGGATGCCGAAGGACCGCTGACCCTGAAGGTGCGCGCAAGGCTCTTCCAGCATACCGGAGAAGACTGGGAAGCAGTAAAGACATCGCTGCTGACAAGCACACCGTCAGGCGGCAGCCTGCCCGTGCTGGATCCTGTGTATCTGAACTTCAGAACAGCAGTGCAGTCATCGGGAAGCGTACGCCGAAGCTCTGCAAAGATGATGCGGAACATGGTGTATGAAGAAGCGATGGAAGACGCAGCACCGATGATGATGGGAGCGATGGCCGGCACAGCACAGCTGCAGCGTATAGAGACAAGCACGGCTGAAACGGAAAGCAGCGATACGCTGACGGAATACAGCCTGCCGGGCACAAAGACCATTACAGCCGGTACTAAGGGCACTATGGCGGACCTGCTTGAATACCAGCTGCCGGCAGAGTATGCCGTGTCTGCCGTGCCGAAGATGGATGTACGGGCGTATCTTGCCGCAAAGGTAAAGACCCAGGATCTGCCGGAGGATATCCACGGCACGGCAGGCATTTACCTCAATGGTGTCTATGCCGGAGAAACAGATATCACAGCAGACCTGACCAAGGATACCCTGGATATCCCGCTCGGCAAGGAAGAAGGCATCCAGGTCAGCCGTACAGAGAAGAAGCGGAAGACATCCGAAGCCATGCTCAAGAACCAGCGTACAACCGAGTATGCCTATGAACTGAAGATCACCAACGGAAAAACCAAGGAAACAGAGATTACGGTAACGGATCAGATCCCGGTTTCCCAGGACAAGACCATTGTTGTTGAGGCTGTAGACAAAGACGGTGCGGCGTTCAAGGAAGAAACCGGCATCCTGACATGGAAGCTGAAGCTGGAACCGAAGGAAACAAAGACTCTGAACCTGGCGTACAAAGTCAGCTGGCCGAAGGACAAAACACTGGAAGAAACCCACAATGTACCGTTCTGTCCGGAATGCGGTGCAAGAACCTACGGCCAGAAATACTGCCCGGAATGCGGAGCGAAAATCTATTAAGGAGGAAGGGTTGTGAACAAAGCAGTTGACAAATGGATTGATGAACACAAGGAAGAACTGATTGCGGACATGCAGGAATGCCTGCGGTATCCTTCACTGGAAGGAAAGCCGGAAGAAGGCATGCCGTTCGGCAAGGACGTCAATGACTGTCTGGAGAGTACATTGGCTATGGCCAGGCGTCTGGGCCTGGAGGCCCATAGCCTGGATGGTTACTGCGGCTATATTGACTACGGTGAGGGTGAGGAGATGCTGGGTGTCCTGGCACACCTGGATGTCGTGCCTACCGGGGACGGATGGCTGTATCCTCCGTTTGCAGCAGAGATTCATGATGATAAGCTGTATGCCCGTGGAGCGCTGGATGATAAGGGGCCGGCCATTATGTCTGTATATGCCCTGAAAGCAGTCAAGGAAGCAGGAATCCCCCTGAAGCGGAAAGTACGCATCATCCTCGGCTGCAATGAGGAGACCGGTATGAAGTGCGTGGACTACTACATCGAAAAGATGGGCATGCCGGATCTGTCCTTCAGCCCGGACGCCAACTTCCCGGTTGTCAGTTCCGAGAAGAGCGGCTGCGGTGGACGCATTGTGCGCAGGTATGCCTCGGCGGTCCGCCTGGATGCAGGACAGGCATCCAATATCGCCCCGGGCACTGCGAAAGCGTTTGTGCCGCTGGATATCCAGACGGTCCGCTGCGGCGTTTCCGGTATAGAACTGCCGGAGAAATTCAGCTGGACCCTGACCCCTGTGGAAGGCGGTACGGAAATTTTCATGCAGGGAGAGAGCTGTCACGCATCTCTGCCGTGGGAAGGCGCCAATGCTCTGCAGGGTCTGATTTACCTCATGAAGGATCTCCCGCTTGCAGAGGAAGACAAGAAGAGCATTGACGGTCTTGTAGAGAGTTTCGGCATGGGCTATTACGGTGAGAATCTCGGACTGGATTTCGAAGACTACTCCGGCCGGCTGACCTGCAACCTCGGTGTTATGCACTGGGATGAAAACGGCTTCTTCATCACCCTGGACCTGCGGGTGCCTACCAGCATGGAGGCGGATTTCCTCCACAAGCGTCTGGATGAAGCAGCGGCCGCGGCAGGCGGTACACTGGAGCGCTGGTACTACGGACAGGGCTTCTCCATTCCGGAGGATTCCGAACTGGTGCAGGGTCTGCTGAAGGTCTTCATCGACCGGACAGGCGAAACAGACGCAAAGCCGATGCGGATCGGCGGCGGTACCTACGCAAGGCATCTGAAGAACGCTGTCAGCTTCGGTCCGGAAGGCTACAAGTGCCCGAGCAGCGTCCATGTAGCGAACGAATTCATTACTATGGAGCAGATCGATCTGAACACCAAGCTTCTGGCGGATGCCATCATAGCACTGGCAGGGGAATAGTACAGACAAACAGCCTGGCCGGAAGGCCGGGCTTTTTCTATGAACGTGGTAGAATACAGTCAGGAGAAAGAGTATATGAAAGAATTGCTGAAGACACTCGTCGACATCCCCGGACCCTGCGGATTCGAGCATGAAGTGATCCGGTTCCTCTACGAACGGCTGAAGGACAGAGCGGATGAAATCTACGTCAACGGACTGGGAGACCTGATCGTTGTCAAGCACGGAGCCAACAAAGGACCGGTACTTGCCGTCTCTGCCCATACAGATGAAGTAGGCTTCATCGTAAAGAAGATCGAAAGCAGCGGTTTGCTGAGATTCGAAAAGCTCGGCGGCCACGATGACCGGATCCTGCCGGCACAGCGGGTCATCGTCACCAGTGACAACGGGCCGCATCCCGGCGTCATCGGCACCATCTCTGCGCATATGATGAAATTCGACAACGCACAGATGATCCGCGGCTACCGGGAGCTGTACATCGATGTCGGTGCCCGGAACAAGGAAGACGTGGAAGCCATGGGCATCAGGCCGGGCGACTGCATCACCTGGGACTCCCCGGTCCGTGAAGCAGGAAGCCGGCTTTACGGCCATGCGTTCGATGACCGCTGCGGATGCGCGCTGCTGGTCAATGCGTTCGAGACCGTGGATTTCGGTAAAGTATACGGTACTTTGATCGGTATATTCTCCACCCAGGAGGAAGTCGGTCTGCGCGGTGCGTACGCAGCCGCAGCAGAGCTAAGGCCGGATGTGGCACTGGCTGTGGATACCACAGCGGTCAGTGACACACCGGAAGGCATGATGGATCATACGCTGGGACTCGGGGAAGGCGCCGGCATCAAGATCATGGATGCCAGCCTGATCGCTTCGAAAGCCGTGTGGAAGTTCCTGGAGAAATGCGCTGCGGAGGAAGGGATTCCGTACCAGACGGAGATCTTTACCGGGATCGGTACCGATGCCGGTGCCCTGCACATGGGATACGGAGGTGTGCCGACCGGAGTGATCTCCGTACCTTCCCGCTACGCACATTCCTGTGTGGAGATGATCGATCCGGAAGACTTCACTGCCTGCGGACGGCTGCTCAATGCATTCATCCTGCGAATGCGTTCAAAGGAAGACTTTGCCTTCCTGTAAGCCGGCAGAACATACAGAAAAAACATGGCCGCCTGTTGAACAGGCGGTCATGTATTTCTTTTGATCAAAAGCTTTCAGGCACGGGATTTCCGGTGATGTCCATAGTAGACAAAGCCGATCAGGGTTGAAGCCAGGAACGCTGCAAACGCCAGGATGAACGGCCGCATCGGTCCGGATGTGTAGATCAGTCCAGCAAACAAGGCGCCGAAGATGCCGCCGAGGGAGTTCATGGACTGATAGAAGCCCATGACTTCGTTGGATGTACGTTCGGTGGACTGGTTGGCGGCCAGGGTCTGCAGCAGCGGCAGACGCAGGACCATAACACTGCTGTAAAAGATGTATACAGCAACGAACAGGATCTGGCTGTGGTTGACCAGTATTGATCCGGTCAGAAGTGTACAGGCAGCGAGGATGAAGATGAAGGAACGGTTGATGTCCGTCTTCCGCTGCAGCCAGAGGCTGACGGTGCTGTTGAGCACCAGTGTCAGAACCGCGATGGCAGCCTTGAAGATGCCGTTGTAGGCGGAAGTCATCCCGTACTGGTCCTTGATGTAGTAGTTGAAGCACTGTTCATAGGAGTTCTGGCCGACAGCGGATACCGCGACAATCACGAAGAGCAGCGCCAGTGCCGGGGTGATGAAGGTCCGTACCGCCGCAAAGGCAGCGAAAGGATTGACATCCCGGACATTGAGCGGCGTCTCCGGCTTTGTTTTATACGCTGTATCATCGATGCACAGCAGCAGGTAGAGCAGTCCGGACAGGGACAGCAGGATTACCTGTGCGGTGAAGGCCGTTCCTACAGAGAAAATGCCGAGCATACCGCCGACAAAGAAGCCGACCGCACTGGAAACATTCTGGATGGTTGTCAGCCAGACCAGGTCGCGTCCGCGGTCGTCAGTAAGGTTGATGACATGGTTGGCCATGGCGGTATACACACCGCCGGTAAAGATGCCGGCAAACATACGGCCGCCTACGACCTGCAGTTCACTCATTGCGGTACCGAAGATAATCTGGCCTACAGAGTAGCCGAGGCTGCACAGGAAGATGATCTTCTTTGTGGAAACATAGCTGCAGAGCCTGCCCCAGAACGGGGAAAAGAGGAAGTTCATGGTCATCATTGCGGCAAACGCAACACCGAACATCGAACTGTCCAGATTCCGTTCAACAATCAGGGTCGGTGTGACCGGATGGGCAAAACTGGCGGCCATGTTGAAGACGAATGTAATGACAAAGAATACCAGCAGTCTGTTTTTTCTCATAGAAACTATTGTACGCAGGGAATACCTAACAGGCAATAAAAAGGCAGGGTATTGTACTCTGCCTTATCCGTTATTCTTCGTCTGTGTTCCGGGAGAGCCGCCAGCCGCCGAAGCCCAGCGCACCGAGAATCAATGCCAGCAGAAGCCACAGCCAGGACAGGCTCTTCTTCACAGGCTCTGCCGGAGCAGGAACAGTTTCTGCCGGTTCCGCCCACCTGGCGTATACGGTTGTATCGGCTTCGATCGGTACCTGGAAATCGAAGGGTTCCGTCAGATCCTTGTCCTTGTACCAGCCGTCGAACAGGAATCCTTCCTTGGCAGGATCCACCGGCTTGACTACGGTTGTTCCACGGTCGACGGTCTGGGAAAGGATCTCTGTACCGCCGTAGGTTTCAAAGTAAACCGTGTATGCTGCAGCAGCCGGCGTCTCCGGTACGTAGACCGGTGCCGGTGTTACCGGTACGGTATAGGTGGTCTTTGCGGGCTCTGTCCACACACTGTTATCTGCAGTGACAGGCGCTGTGCTGACAACCGCTGCGGTACTGCTGGTGTGGGTTGTGGACGTGCTTGAATCATTTTCATCCGGATCAGGGTCTGCCGGCTCATCCGGTTCAGGATCCACCGGGTCCTCCGGTACTGTATTCATGCCGAAGATTACCTTACCGTCGCCTGTCTGCGTGGAACCTGCTCCGGTTCCTCCGAGTTCACCGTTGCCGGTGAAGGCCGCGTCGGAATTCGTGGAGGAAGATCCTCCCTGGCCGCCTCTTCCGATGCATTCGAGCACCCGTACCATGATCACATCATTCAGGTCAAAGGGCGTCCGGTCATCCATGAAATAGCGTTGACGGTTGAGGTAACGATCAATGATTTCCACAGCAGTGAAGTATCTTGCCTCTTCGGATAAGTGTCCCGGTGTTATGGTAGTGCCTGTGATTCCGCATTTTTCCAGGAAAGATGCACAAGTGTAGCTCTGGTCTGTCTTCCGCTCTATCGGCTCCAGGGCCGTGGCCCCTTCGATGATCCATTTGCGGGACAGGAATTCATTCGAGACCAACGTATCCACAACAACGAATGTCATCATGGGAATCGTATCGGTCTGTGCCAGTGCGGCTGCGGCTTCCGCGGTCATGTTCAGCGGATTGTTCGTAGACTCTGTATCCGCAGCTGTATAGTATACTCTGGCTGCCGAATCATACGGAGCGAGCGGCAGATTATCCGTCTGTGTTCCGGTGTATTCCACCAGACCGGCATAGGCATTGACGGTTCCTCCGGTGATGGAACCCCGGATGGTCAGGACACAGTCTTCTACATAACGGGGAAGCTCACCGGTGGTGTACGGTACATATTCATGATTGTTGCAGACAACATTGAGTGTACTGCCGGAGTCGAGATTGATATCACCGATCGAACAGAAGCCGCCATTCTCAACCAGAGTATTCATTCCAACATAGGAAGTCCCGGAAGCGTTCAGCAGCGGAATGGTAATGGACTGTCCGTCTAGATAGATGATGCTGTCCTTGAGCTTCGGCGGGGTAACCGTCATTCCATCGCCGTTGATCCGCAGCCGGCTGTTGTCAAGCAGAACGCTTGTGGAGAGACTGCTCTGGGGATTGAGTGTAACCTCAGTGGACTGAAGCGTCCCCTCGCCGGTGACCGATCCGCCCTCGTCAAGCGTCACAAAGCCACCCTCGACAACGCCTTCGATGTCCAGGATTCCCTGTACAATCAGTTCGGCGCATTCGGTACCGATACCGATCTGAACGCTCTTAAGGACAATGGATGCTTCGCTGTCCACCGTCAGTGTACTGTTCTTTCCGAGAACGACGCTGGCAACCGCACCTTTGAGCTCAACCATTCCGTCATGGACGGAATCAAAGGCTTCGAAAGGTACATCATTCGTGTATACAGTGACTTCTTCCTTCGGCTGTCCGTTTTCAACCCAGCTTTCCGTGCGCACTGCAGCAGCGCCGAGCATCAGGGAGGATCCGTCCGGTATCCGCAGCTGGAGATCGTCCAGGCTGTAGGTTTCATCCAGGATTCCGGGGATGCCGCCGTTGAGGAGCAGATAGGTTGTTCCATCATCCTGCAGCAGGAAAACGGCTGCACTTCCCACGTCATAGAGAGCAGTGTTGGGGTGCAGAGTAATCGTATTGCCTTCCGTGATGTCAATGCTGTCAATCAGTACAATGCCTGTGCCGACGATCTGAACGGAGCAGTTGCCGGACAGGGAGCCGATCCGGTTAACGCCGGCGACAGACAGCGTCAGGGTGCCTCCGTCTGCGGAGATGGTGCCGCCGCCGCTGTAATCGACCATTGCGACGTACTGCCCGGCTACGTTCTTCCAGCCGGTGCCGTTCGACCAGCAGGAGGACTCATCGTCATCAGGGCTGAATTGTGTACCGTTGATGTTTATGGTAACGGTTCCGGCAGTTTCTGCATCGCTGTCCGTGTTTGCTGCATCGGTCTGCTGGTCCTGTCCGTCTGCGGCAGGCGCAGCGAAAACAGACACGGCCGCCCGCTGTACAGGGACATCTTCAGCCGCCGGTTCCGGTACATCGGTATCTTCTGCATCAGCTGCCGCGGGTTCTTCCTCCGTATCCGGTTCAGGTTCCTCTGCAGGTGTTTCTTCCGGAACGGGTTCGAGTTCTTCCACAGCTGTTTCCAGCGGCTCTCCCGGTGCTGCTTCGGGTTCCTCCGCAACGGTCTCCGTTACCGCCGCCGGCAGTTCTTCAGGAATGATTGTCTGGATTTCCTCCGGTGCGGGTTCCGTGCTGGGTTCCGGCTCTTCGGAAATGATCACTTCTGCAGGAATCTCCGGTGGATTCTCCTGATTGACGGGTTCCGCAGCCAGGGAGTTTTCCGGCTCTTCCGTTTCTTCCTCCAGTGCATGGATACCGACAGTATTGAAAAACACCAGGGTCAAAGACAGACCGGAGCACAGCATGATTTTACGGGGCATTTTTCCAATGCGTTTTTTCATATGATCGACCCCCTTGGCAGTACCGGAGGAGGAATGAACCTCCGGATGTGGGTTGTTTGCATACAAAAGGTATAAATCTCCTTATACATTATATAGGAATCCGCCGTTCTCCTCAACGATTGTGGCGTGAAACAGCCGTGCCGGAGAATATAAAAACCACCGTTGCATACAGCGGTGGTCTGTATTTGACTATGCCTGGCTGTAGTCCCGCAGGAAGTCGCCGATGTCACGGATGGCCTTGCGCAGTTCATCCGGTTCCGGCAGCAGGATCAACCGGAAATGGTCGGGTTCCGCCCAGCCGAATCCGGAGCCGTTGACAATGAGGATGTGCTTGGACTCGAGCAGGTCAAAGGCCAGCTGGATATCGTCCTTGACCTTGATCCTGTCTCCGACCTTCGGGAACAGGTAGAACGCAGCCTGCGGTTTGTGATAGGAGATCAGACCTTCTTCCTGGAGCTTGTCCAGCTCTTCTGCCGCAGCCTGCCGCTGTTCGTACAGTCTGCCGCCCGGTACGAGCATAGCTCTTGTGCTTTCCGGATCGTTGAGGGCAGCGGGGATGACCAGCTGTGTCAGGGTATTGCCGCACAGACGCATCGCTGCCAGCTTGAACATCGCCTGGTTCAGGTCCGCCGTCAGTTCGTGCGGTCCGCTGATGACTGCCCATCCGCAGCGGAAGCCGCAGATGATGTGGGACTTGGACAGACCGTTCGTTGTGATGACCGGGATATCCGGTGCGATCTTTGCGGTCGATTCAAACGGAATATCATCGAAGATCAGCCGGTCGTAGATCTCGTCGGAGATCACCAGCAGATTGTGCTTCCGCGCAAAATCCGTGACCTTCTTCACAGCAGAGGGCGGATAGACCTGACCGGTCGGGTTGTTCGGGTTGACGAGCAGGACGACGCGTGTGCGGTCAGTCAGCTTTCGTTCCATATCCTCTACGTCCGGGATCCAGCCTTCTTCCTCAACGCAGTGATAGTAGACCGGTTTTCCCATGGCGAGGTGGACAGCGTTGGTCCACAGGCTGTAATACGGCATCGGGATGAGCATTTCATCTCCGGCGGAGAGAACGCTGGTAGCGATCATCGTTGCCAGTTCACTGACACCGTTGCCGATGAAGACATCATCTTCCGTGAGGCCCTGGATGCCTCTTGATGTATGGTATTTCAGAATGGCATCGCGCGCTTCTTCCATGCCGCGGGGATCACAATAGGCTACTGCACGGTCCATGCCTTCCAGCAGGGCGCTGCGTACACTGTCAGGCATACCGAAGCCGAAGGCGGCGGGGTTCCCGGTATTCAGACGTGTAATATGAATGCCCTGTTTGGACATTTCCAAAGATTTCTGGTAGACGCGTCCGCGGATATCACTGCGGAGCTGATTCACTTTATCAGAACTGTCGATCTTTTTCATGCAGAACCCCCCTAATGCTGTTTATCTATTGTATATTAACAGTATTCCGGAAAAGAAGATACCGGAGATTTCTATCTTGCAAAATCATGAAAATAACCCGGAAAAATGAAAGAAACCTGAAAACAATTGCCCGTACAGGAATCAGGGATATAATAAACGAGGTTTCAGGAGAAGAATCATGGAAGAGAACAACAAGGAAAGAACCGGGATTCTGCTGAGATGCTGCATGTGCATCGGCGGAGCCATGGGAATGGTAAGCAACTGCATGGGGATCTACTTCTCCCCATTGTCAAAGGCGTTGGGCGTCGGTGTCGGAAGGATCTCGATCATCGTTACACTGGTGTCCCTGGCAAACGCGTTCTTTGCGCCGGTATTCGTAAAGCTGCAGCAGAAGGTGAAGCTGAATTACCTGATGGGATCCGGTATTGTTCTGTGCATGATTTCCTATGTACTGATGTCGTTTGCGTCCAGTGTCGGGATGCTGTACCTGTGCGGTCTGCTGTCCGGTGTGGGCATGTGCTGCTTCGCGGCGCTGCCGGTCACGATGATCCTGCGCGACTGGTACGGTGACCGCAACGGCTCGGCCGTCGGTGCAGCACTGGCCTTCAGCGGTGTGTTCGGAGCGGTTATGAACCCGATCCTCAGCCGGATCATTTCCGGACTGTCCTACCAGATGTCCCTGCGGCTGATGGCGCTCTTCCTGGGCGCGGTGGTACTGCCGTGCGCTCTGACCCTGCGGATGAAGAACGATAAAAAAGCAGAAGTGAAGACGGATCTGCCGGGCTATGAACCGGTATCTCCGAAAGTGCCGCTGCCGATCATCGTCGTTCTGTATTCCACCTGTGTGTGCTACTGCATGCTGTGCGGGATGAACCAGCACCTTTCCGCACTTGCCGTATCCCACGGCTATTCCCTGGAAGCGAGCGCGACAGTACTGACTGCGGCCATGATCGGCAATATTGTCTTCAAGCTGGTCTACGGCTTTGCGAGCGACCGGATCAATCCGGTGTACGTATCTGTCGCCTGGTCCATCATCGGCGCTGCCGGAACAGTGATGATGCTGGTGTTTGCGGCCAACGGTGTGCTGATCCGCGCCGGTGCGGTGCTCTACGGTGCGTACTTCTCCCTGAGCACGGTCGCCTTGAGCATGCTGGTGCAGATGGTGGCGAAGGACCGGTACGCGGAAGTCTATTCCCGGATGGTTATCTTCACCTCGCTGGCCTACGCTCTGTCTGTTTCCCTGTACGGTATGTCCTATGATATCCTGGGTTCCTATGCACCGGCACTGGTGCTGATCGTAGTCGTTACCGCGCTGTCCATTGTGCTGGCGCTGACGCTGAAACGGAAGACGGCACACAGTTGAGGCATAAGAAAAGGCCGCAGGATCATCCTGCGGTCTTTTTCAGTATTCGATCAGCCTCTGCAGCAATGCGCAGCTCTCTGCCGCATCCTTCACATGGAAGCCGGCCATGGCATCCGCATCCTGCTCGGTGATGGACAGTGTGCAGTCCATACCGTCCGCACTGTAGCGGAAGGTCACTTCCGAGAGATTGCCGGTACAGGCAATGAGGACTGCCGCGGTCCGTTCCATCTGCAGTTCCTGGACCCTCCGGTCGTACAGAGGCTCCTCAAGGATGATGGTCCAGCCGTACGGTTCCGCTGCCGTCTGCAGTTCATTGGTGAACGGGCCGAAGTACTGCGGGACTCCCGCTGCCCTTGCCGTCCTGGCATTGGCAGACATGTCCCCGACATACGGATGGACGGTTTCCCACACCGCAGCGGTCCGGGCGGAAATGGTTCTGCCGTCCTGCCAGACAATCCTTCCGTTGACCGCTACGGTGCGGATGTCTTCAGCAGCGTGGATCTCCTGGAATTCCGTACTGCGGTATACCGGGTTTGCGGCGACCGAGGAGACTTCTACATTGAGGAGGCTTCCATCCTCGCTGCAGGAGACAGAACGTACAGCGCGTCCGTCCGGAAGGGTACCGGAGATTTCCAGCACTCCGTTCTGTTCCTGGACATAGGCCTGGATCCTGTCTGCCGGTTCTTCCTTTCCGATGGCATAGCGGGCCATGCCCACGACCAGCAGGATTCCGGCCAGGAACGCTCCGAGGAAGGCAGCGATCCTTTGGTTGGTCTTCATGCGGGTTACTTTCAGGAATTCGATCTCGATCGGGTCCTCCGGAGGACGTTTGTCTCCTTCCTTCATGGTTTCATAGAGCGCCCGGCATTCTGCGCAGGTACTGAGGTGTCTTTCGATGATTTCATTGGTTACAGGGTCTGTCAGGCCGTCAATGTAGGACGGAAGCAGGTCCTTGATTACTTCACAGGGTATCTTCGTCATGTTCGATCTCCTTCTTCAGCTTTTCCTTGCCGCGGTAGTAGTTGACTCTTGCCCAGTTCTCGGTTTTTCCGAAGATCTCTCCGATTTCCTTGAAGGACAGGGTTCCGTAGATCCGCAGCCAGAGGAGTTCACGCCAGGGTTCTTCCAGACGATGCAGCGTCTTCATCAGAGCAACCCGGTCCATGGATGCCAGCACCGTTTCTTCTGTGTCCGGTGCTGTCCGGGTATATTCCGTGACTTCCGCTTCTTCCGGATGCTTGCGGCGGTAGGTGAGCAGCTGGTTCTTGGCGATGGCGCAGAGCCAGGTGGACACCGTGCAGGATTCATCGTACCGGTCAATGGTCCGGACGGCCTGATAGAAGGTTTCCTGCGTCAGTTCCTCTGCCAGATCCCGGTTCTGTGTCCGGGACAGCAGATACTTGTAGACCGTCGCTGCGTACTTCCGGTAGATTTCATCCATCTGCGGCATGTCTTCCTCCTTTCACCCTGTTAATGCACAAACCGGCCGGTTCGTTACAGATCACAAGTATATTTTATCTGTTTTGCGGCAATACAGAATTGGTATAATAAATAATGCAGAAAGGAGGCAGGAAGTATGGCAGAAGAAACGAATATCATGGAAGAACCTGTACAGGAGGCAGAGGAACTGCTGGAGTGGGTTCATGATCAGGCAGAGGATCCGTCCTATTTAGGCGGGTTCAAGATCCTTCCTTCCTGCACATGTCCGAACTGCGGATACCACACGAACAAAGAAAAGAAAGTGTGTCCGCACTGCGGAAGACAGTTCAGACAATAGCAGATTCCGGAACAGGATCCAGAGCAGAAACAGAAAAGTGAACCTTGTTGGGTTCACTTTTTGTTTGCCAGCCACCAGGCGATCAGATCATCGGTCACTTCTCCGTAGGACTGGATTCCGCTTTCTTCCGAAAAGGTTTTCAGATAGGTATCGTTGATCCGGTCGGAGATCTCCTGCAGGGAGGAGTCGTAGGAGCGGTAGACTTCCGAGGTATCCCGGCGGTCCAGCTGGACCAGGGAGACTCCTTCCTCAGCATCGTGTTTATGGTACAGCTCCACTGCGGCTTCCGGATCGCTTCTGTACAGGGAAGAGAAGCAGTAGGAGAAAGCCTGGTAGTATCCACTGTACAGGAAGGGGAGCCGGTCATTGTTCACACAGGCAAGGAAGGCTGCGAAGTTGGCTTCTTCCTCACTGGCGATGCCCAGCCTGTGCGCGGCTTCATGCGCCATGGTGAACGGCATGGGGGCGGTGGGCACGGATGCCGGAATGCTGGCTTCTCCGCTCAGCGGCATGAACATACCGATGATTCCGTTGTACATGAGATACTCGCCGATCAGGGAGAATCGTTTGACCTGTACCGTGGAGCCCTGGAAAACAGGATAATCAGGACTCAATACGGCATAGGCGGAGCCTGCTTCTGCGGCCAGTGCATAGAAATCCGGCCGGAGCAGATGGCCGTCTTCATCACGGTCCATCCGCGGGGCGTATTCCGCTGCCTGCAGCAGATAGTATTCACAGGCATCATAGAGCTCCTGTTTGCTGTAGGGGCGGACGGTATATCCCAGTTCTTCCGCCAGGGATGGCGCGTAGTGATTCAGCATCCAGCCGTACACTGTCACCGTCACCAGTATGGATACGGTCAGGAGCACAGTGCCGAGCCAGGAGAGAACGCTCCGGTGCTTACGGAGCACATAGATGAAGGAGAACAGGAGGGCAAGAAACAGCAGTGCCGCAAGGATGTCCCATACGGAACCGCGGGTGAAGGATGTCAGCTGTGCAAGGAATCCGGTCCATGCCCGGGAAACGCGGCGGTAGGCAGGGAAAAAGAAGCCGGGAAAGCGGTGGAAGAGAAGCATCCCCAGGCCGTTCAATGCCAGCAGGACCAGTGCGTATATGTATTTCCGCAGGGTACGGTTCATACTGTAATTCTACCTTCTGAAGCCATAGAATATATAATGAACACGGGAAAGAATATGAAAAAGATCACGATTGCCAGGAAGAAGAAATTCGCCGGAGCATTGGTACCGTACTGGATCATCCTCGGGGACAAGGAAGCGTTCATGCAGGAACACGGCTTTACCGGGGATCTCTGCGTGATGGCGGACAGTGGGTATGCAGTGCCCAGGATCACGGTTGAAGAACTGGACCGCATCGGGACCCGCATCAACAATGGACAAGTCCTTGAACTGGAGGTGCCGGAGGAGATTGATACACTGTTTGTATCAACGATGGACGGCTGCCTGTCCAACAGGATACCTGTCGTGGACGGACAGCGGATGACCATCACTACGGCTGGCGGCTTCCGGAAACTGCCGTATCCGGTCATTGAATACTAGATAGCTTTGGTGACCGAAGGCACTGGTGCAGGCAAAGAAAAGGGGATTACTCCCCTTTTTGCTTTTCTCTGCTGTACCGGTTCCGGTGTACACTGGCTGCCGGTTCTGCGTGCACTGCTGCCTGAGGCGCAGATTCCTCCTTGCCTGCTGTGATCGCCGCCATGGTTTCCTGGCAGGAAATCCGCTCGTCGGCATTCTTGATCTTCCGGTACTTGCCGTCGGATTTCATCTCCCGGGCATCAGTGTTGTCTGCCAGGCACAGCTGCAGGTAGTCCTGCAGGCGCCTGCGGATATCCTTGTCCTTGACGGGCACAGCGATTTCGACCCGCATTTCCATGTTCCGGTTCATGAAGTCGGCCGAGGAGAGGTACATCTTCTCGCTTCTGCCGCTGCCGAATACATAGATCCGGCTGTGCTCCAGCCAGCGCCCGACGATGGAGCGGATGTGAATATTGGCGGTCTTCTTCCGGTTCTGCGGAAGAAGGCAGCTGATTCCCCGTACGATCAGCTGTACATCCACACCGGCGTCGGACGCTTCCTGCATCTTCATAATGAGATCTTCATCCGTCAGGCCGTTGATCTTGATCAGGATCCTGCCCTTGTCTCCTTTGGCGATCTCCCGGTCCATCAGCTGCAGGATACCCGGCTTGAGATCGGCCGGGGCAACGAGCAGGTTCCGGTAACGTCCGTCCAGGACACCTTTCAGCATATTGTCGAAGAACTTCACCGCGTCCGATACAATGACCGGATCGGCAGTCAGAACAGCGAGATCGGTATACTGGCGGGCCGTGCTTTCATTGAAGTTGCCGGTGGAAATCAGCGCTACGTGCTCCAGTGCGTTCGCCTTCCGCCGGGTGATGAGGCAGATCTTGGCATGTACTTTGTAGTATTCAAAGCCGTAGCTGACAATGCACCCGGCATCCAGCAGCTTCTGGGAATAGTCGATGTTGTTCTGCTCGTCGAACCTGGCTTTCAGCTCAATGAGCACCGTGACTTCCTTCCCGTTCTCCGCCGCGAGGCACAGATAGTCCACGAGACGGGACTTGGAGGACAGCCGGTAGACCGTGAGCTTGATGGACTGGACGCTCGGATCGGTTGCGGCTTCGCGCAGAAGGCGCAGGAAGGGTTCCATGGATTCATAGGGATAGGCCAGCAGAACATCCTTCTTCTGGATCTGGGTGAACAGGTTCCGGGTATAGTTCAGTGCCGGGCTCAGCTTCGGTACATAGACCGGCCAGGAAAGAGCGGCTGCCCGGTCCGGAGCTACGAGTGACGCAATCTGCGGGAAGCTGCGGTAGTCCATCGGCATCTTCGCTTCATAGCCGATGCCGGCGTCCACCGGCAGGCTCCGGGTGAGCAGGCGGTAGATCCGCGAGTTCGGGCCAGCGGAGATCTCCAGACGCACAAAGGACATATGCCTGCGCTTCCGGAGCATACCGCGCATCCGTTCCCGGTAGTCATCCAGTTCATCCGAGCTTTCCTCCGGATCCACGTAGGCGTTGCGTATTACGCGGAAACGGGCGC
>JAEEGL013878674.1_pt1 | contig 29444 bp, 24 predicted proteins | sample 9134231 | NCBI WGS metagenome assembly JAEEGL01 (sample SAMN16246548, study PRJNA631951) | gut metagenome | biome: gut microbiome; feature: rumen; material: fiber-attached | host: Bos | place: Iran: Karaj | collected 2018-10
GCTCGCTCATGCTACCATTACGAAAACAGAATAATAGACGCAGGATAAAAGACCGCCTCTTATAAGCGCGCATATCAGCGTGGATCGCACGGTGGCACAGCGTCCGTTGCGTCTTAGGCTCCACACACAGTATAACGCGATCAGATGGAAGAATATCAGATAAACATTGCTGGGTTCCATAATAAGCGCGCCGATAAAGAGCAGGGCAAAGCTCACCATTGAGCCGCCGAAACCATAGAGCACGACAGTTGTCGCGATAGGGAAAAGATAGATAGTAAAAAGCAGAGCGGGAACAATCATATGATCGGTTCCGCTGACAAAACAGAAATAGTAAAGGATCAGCGAAATGATCCCCGATAAGACAACATATCCGTCACGGAAGAATCTGCCGCTTCTCTCATCCTTCGACATATTCTTCCAGCTGAGCTTATCCCATATCTTTATCCAAAACCAGCTTCCAAATGCTCTTTTTCCGGTCATATTGATTGTCCTTTCAAAAATAATACACGCACTTATTTTCTAGTACATCGTTCGCAAAATAACTGGACTATTGCGCAGAATGCTTGCCTGAGAGTGCAATTTCAAAAACGTAGGCGTAGCGGGCTACGCTGAGGATTTTGAAATTGTGCTATCAGGTTAAGCAGGCAAGCATACGGTCCAGTTATTTAAGATACGATGTACTTGTCCTATTATATCACACCGAAGGGAAAATGAGAGGTTTTGAAGTTAGCCATTCAGCCGGAATTTGACAATATTATAAGCGCAAAAAAGAACTCCCCCGTTTTTGCGGGGGAGCTCCTCTGAAATACAAAAGCTGTTAGCAATAAGTTCTTAACTCTTAGCTATAAGCAATTATTCTTCATATGTATACTCAGAATACTGGTATACATACTTTGTTGTGCTGATGAGGTTCAAGCTGCCATCATATCTCTTTGAGTATTCAGTAGAGAACTGCTGGCCATTTGTAGGATTTTCAGGATAATTATACTTGAAATAATCTGTAATATAATCAGCCTTATCAGGTTTCTTATAATCATTATTATATCCGTTATATGAAAACTGTCTGTAACTTACATTGGGTACATCTGCGCCATCCTTATCCTTATATGGGCCTTCGTAGTCATAATCATAACCATAGTTAAATCCTAATTCATAGCCTGACTCTTGAGTTTCTTTGTTGTATACATAATGGCTATACCAATACTCGTATCCGACCTGACGATCGTAGTCTTCAAAAGTCTTATACTTGGAGATATTCTTGCTACTCAGTCTCTCTGTGCCGTCAGATTCTATATCATAACTGTCGGATTCAATCTGATAGCCTTTATCATTGTATTTGTATTCTGTTCTGCTCTCCAGCTTCCATTCACCTTCTCTGTAATCATAATATTTATACTCTGTCTGGCGATTCTTTTCACCATAGGAGTACTCATACTTAGATGAAGGAATTTCATTTGCTCCGTCATATGTATAATAGGTTTCACGGGTTTCATAGCCCTGATCATTATATTCATATACTTCTTTACTTACTATAGCACCTTCAGCATTATAAGTCCTGGTCTCTGTTCTATTGCCCTTATCGTCATATGAATACTCAGTAGAAGAATTCCTGTCAGGATTGTTGGGATACTCGGTAACCGTTTTTGCGGTATATTTTGATCCGTTTATTTCCTTGTATTCATATGTAGTAATATGATTACTCTTCTGTTCATCTTCCTTAACGTAAGTCGTGGTTTCTTTGCTTCTCTTTCCATTAACATAATCAGTTACGGTAGTGTAACGATGATAATTGTCTTCGGCATTAGAATTATAACGCTTAGTGGTCTGCTTAGAATATCTGTAGCTATATGAAGGATCAGAATCGTCATACTCATAAGTTGTCTCACTATAAGTATAGAGATCTGAATAAGTTACATTTCCTTCGCTATCGGTTGTGGAAGAAGTATCCTTATCAACGTACTTTATTTCTCTGCCCTTGGAATCGATCTCATACGAATCTCTGTCGGTAACAGTTCCGTCAGGAAGAGTCGTCTCTCTGAGAACGGTACTCCAGGTGGAATTAGTATAAGTAGTCTTTGAAGCAGCTACTTCCTCATCGGTAGGCTCTGTGGTCTCGCCAACGAGAGTACCGAAAGTACGGTCAAACTCATAGTGCTTTCCATCGATTTCTACGATACCCTTAGCCATAACTCCGGTACGGCGGTCATAATAGTAAACATTACCTACCTGATCCGGATACTTATCTGCAAGTGCGCCTTCGATCTTAACCCAACCTTTGAGCATCTTGCCGTTCTCATCATAACGAACCCACTTACCTGTGCCGTTTAACATAGCCATCTTGATCTGATAGCCAAGCTTAGCGTGCTCAATGTTTTCCTCGGCAGTGTTTGACTCATAAGCAAGATTAGCCTTGGTCTCGGAATCCATTTCGCCCTCATTACCGTAGATATACGGCATGAAAACTTCCTTACCCTCTGCTTTTGCTCCGTCATAAAGAGCATCAAGCCAGTACCAGCCGTCCGATGCGGGATCATAGATCTCCTTGCCGCGCTCGGTACCATCATACCAAACGTTTCCGGCACCGCCGTAAACACCCATCTTAACGCCGTCTTCGTACCAGTACTTCTTTCCATCTACTTCTTCCCACTTAAGCTCAGCACCGAAAGCATTGAGCGAAGCGATAGGAAGCATTGAAGCTGCTGTAAGTACTGAAAGAGCACTGACGCCGAGCTTCTTAAAGAATGTCTTATTCTTCATGTACGTTTCTCCTCCTTAGGTAAAATTTTTCACTGTAACACAATGAAGCGACTTCTAAAGTATAGCATATACAATTTGTCATTTATAGGTAAATTGTTACAAATTTTTTAAATGAAATTCTACATAATTCTACATAACAAGTTGACAATTCACCGGGTAAAATTATAGAATTTTCATAAACGCGCATATCAGCGCGCTTACTGCGTTTTACCAAAATCCGATATAGCTGAAAGCTATAGTCAAAAATAATAAAAAATACGAATGACTTGGAGACATTCACATGCTGTTATCATGTCAGAATATCAAAGTTGAATTCATTACCGGAGTCGTTTTGGATTCCGTCAGTTTTCATATAGAGAGAAATGAAAAAGCCGCCATAGTCGGCATAAACGGAGCCGGAAAGACCACACTTCTGCGGGCTGTCGTAGGTGAACTGACTCCTGACGATGGCGTTGTAGCCTTCGAGAAGGATTCCACCTACGGATATCTCTCCCAGGATGCCTCGGTCAATACGGACAACACGATCTACGAGGAGCTTCTCTCCGTTAAAAGCGATCTCATAAACATGGAGAATCGTCTTCGCGATTTCGAGGATAAAATGTCGTCCCTATCAGGTGCTGAGCTTGACGAACTACTTGAAAAATACCAGTCCCTCTCCCACAGCTTTAAACTCCTTGGCGGAGAGACCTACATGTCGGAGCTTACAGGAGTCCTTACAGGACTGGGCTTTCCCGAAAGTGACTACAACAAGCCGATCTCCACACTCTCCGGCGGTCAGAAGACCAGGGTTGCCCTTGGTAAAATGCTCCTTCAGAGCCCGGATCTCATAATTCTCGATGAGCCCACAAACCATCTTGATCTTAATTCGATCACCTGGCTCGAAAACTATCTGAAAAACTACAAGGGTGCGGTACTCATCGTGTCCCACGACAGATATTTCCTCGACAAGATCGCAACAAAGATCATTGAGCTTGAGAACACAAAATGCTCCGTTTTCTCCGGAAATTATTCGGATTATGCGGTAAAAAAAGAACAGCGCCGCATCGCAGAGCTTCACGCCTATCTCAACCAGCAGCGGGATATCAAGCACCAGGAAGCCGTTATCGAAAAACTTAAATCCTTTAACCGTGAGAAATCCATAAAGCGTGCCGAGAGCCGTGAGAAAATGCTCGGTAAGATCGAAAGGCTTGAAAAACCTGCGACCGTAAATGCCGATATGAAACTTGTTCTCACGCCCCACTGCGAGAGCGGAAAAGATGTGCTGACCATAGATTCCATGTCCAAAAGCTTCGGAACAAACAGGCTCTTTGAAAATGTTAATATCGAGATAAAACGCGGAGAACATGTTGCAATTCTCGGAAATAACGGAACCGGAAAGACCACGCTATTAAAGATATTGAATGATATAGAAAAAGCGGACAGCGGCAGCTTTACACTGGGATCAAATGTTGAGATCGGATACTATGACCAGGAGCATCATGTACTCCATCCGGAGAAAAACCTCTATGAAGAGATCTCCGATGAATATCCCTATCTTACGATAACCGAGATAAGAAATACCCTTGCTGCTTTCCTCTTTACCGGAGATGATGTATTCAAGCTTGTGGGAAGCCTAAGCGGAGGAGAAAGGGGACGCCTTTCCTTAGCCAAGCTGATGCTCAGCGACTGCAATTTTCTTGTACTCGACGAGCCCACTAACCACTTGGACATCAGATCAAAGGAAATATTGGAGACTGCAATAAACAGTTATGAGGGAACCGTTCTCTATGTCTCCCACGACAGATATTTCATCAATAAGACGGCAACAAGGATCCTCGAGCTTACGGGTGGAAATTTCCTCAATTTCCCCGGAAATTACGATTACTATCTAGAGAAGCATGAGGATATTTATAAGGCAGCTCTGAATTCCGGAATACTGCCATTTGAAAAGCCGGTGATATCTTCTTCAACATATTCATCTTCCGGACCAGATGGTTCACCAATGGTTACATCAGAAGAAGCGGGTACAGAAAAATCCTCCGCTTTGGACTGGAAGGCACAGAAAGCGCTCCAGGCTGAGCAGAGGAAAAAAGAAAATGCTCTGAAAAAATGTGAAGAGAAAATTGCTGTTCTCGAGGATAAGCTTTCAGAGATCGACTCCGCACTCTCCGATCCCTCAAACGGTAATAATGTCGCTCTTTTACAAGAGCTGAGTAAAGAACGTGATACCGTAAAAAATGAGCTTGACACTTTATACGAGGAATGGGGAAATCTTGCGGAGTAAAACAAAAAAATAGCCGGTGAAGCTTTCCCTGATTTGGTAAGAAAGCTTCACCGGCTATTTTTATTAATCCAAACTGTCAAATGTTGCGCGAATTGCCTGAATAAACTCAAGCGAATTAAGAATCGTAGGATTCTCGCATGTGGAGATAAGTGAAAGAGACTTTGTCATCTTTCCGTCCTCTATGGTCTTGATGCAGGCCTTCTCCAGCTTATCCGCAAAGGCTGCAAGCTCAGGGATCTCATCGAGTTCACCGCGCTTTCTCAACGCTCCGGTCCAGGCAAAGATCGTTGCGATGGAATTAGTGGAAGTCGCTTCGCCCTTTAGATGCTTGTAATAGTGGCGCTGAACGGTTCCGTGAGCAGCCTCATATTCGTATGCTCCCTTAGGGCTTACGAGCACGCTGGTCATCATGGAAAGATCGCCGTAGGCGGTAGCCACCATATCCGACATTACATCGCCGTCATAGTTCTTGCATGCCCAAATGAATCCGCCTTCAGAACGGATAACACGCGCAACCGCGTCATCAATGAGTGTATAGAAATACTCTATTCCCAGTTCCTCAAATTTAGCCTTGTATTCGTTATCGTAAATCTCCTGGAAGATATCCTTAAAGGTATGGTCATACTTCTTTGAGATCGTATCCTTTGTAGCAAACCAGAGATCCTGCTTTGTGTCGATCGCATAGCCGAAGCAGCATCTTGCAAAGCTCTCTATGGACTTATTGGTATTGTGGATGCCCTGAATAATTCCGGGGCCCTTAAATTCATGGATAGTTTCTCTTATTTCGGTTCCGTCCTCAGCAGTATAAACAAGCTCTGCCTTTCCTGCTCCGGGAACCTTGATCTCAACATTCTTATAGACATCACCGTATGCATGACGCGCAAGGGTTATGGGCTTGGTCCAGTTTGAAACATAGGGGACAATGCCTTTGACAAGGATAGGTGCGCGGAAAACAGTTCCGTCAAGGATACTTCTTATAGTTCCGTTGGGGCTCTTCCACATCTCCTTTAAATTGTACTCGGTCATGCGTGCCGCATTGGGGGTGATCGTTGCGCACTTAACGGCTACGCCGTACTTTAAAGTGGCATTTGCGGAATCAACCGTAACCTGATCATCGGTTTCATTTCTGTGCTCAAGTCCAAGGTCGTAATACTCAGTTTTAAGGTCGATGTAAGGAGTAAGAAGCTCATCCTTGATCATCTTCCAGAGTATTCTTGTCATCTCGTCGCCGTCCATCTCAACGAGGGGTGTCTTCATCTGAATCTTCGCCATTTCTCTTACCTCTAAAAAAATATTCTGCCAAAAATAAAAACGGCATTTACATAAAAAAATTACCTTATAAAAACAATATGTCAAATTTATTTTTTACGCAAACCCGGCCTTAACCAGGTTCTCGTAAGCATTAATTATATGCTCATGAGCCAGCTTCTCGGCCCTGTCGGCATCCTTCGAGCGGATCGCTTCCATGATACCCTCGTGCTCAAGATTGGATTTCGGACCGCGCGCACTCGAAAGTGTCTTTTTTCTCACTCTGATAACATACTGATGGAAGTCCTTGAGCTGGTGCTCAAGCATCTTGCTTCCGCTAGCCTCGTACATTATCTCATGGAAACGGTTATCGAGTTCGGCAAGCTGCTCGTAATGTCCCTTTTCCGCGTGGAATTTTGCGAGATAAACATTCTCTTCCATCTCCTCGAGCTGCTCGTCGGTAATATGCTCCGTAGCCCATCTTGCGGCCAATCCCTCAAGGCGTGAGCGGATCATATAGATATCCTTGACATCCTTCTCGGATATACCTGTAACATAAGCGCCCTTATTGGGCACGATCCTGATAAGTCCCTCAAGCTCAAGCTGTCTGAAGGCTTCCCTTACGGGAGTACGGCTGACTCCGAGCTCTTCACCTATTGCAACCTCCCTCAGTTCCTCGTTTTCTTCATACTTTCCGCTTAATATGTCCTCGCGTAGTCTCGAAAATACCCGTCCTCTGAGAGAATATTTATCTGTAACTTCTTTTTTTAGATCATTTTCACTCATAATCTCACCTACCTTGTACGATTGTATACAAAAATACATTTTTTGTCAATCTATCGGTACAAGTTTACCGTGAAGAACGCTTCTTGCGTTTTCAAACGAATATGCACAGGTTGAGAGCATCACGTATTTCTCATCTCCCGGCAGGTCAACATCACATTTAAACATTGACTTCGCCGCAACTCTCTCAAGGTACTCATCCATCTCCTTGCAGGGCGTAAGTACTGCAAAATATGAGTCTGATCCCGCAGCGGTAGTATATGCGCTGAAAAGCTCTATGAGATAATTCTGCTCGGGGGTAAGAAGATACATGACAGGGTGTTCTTCGTAATAATCCTGCTTGAACCATTTCGAAATGCTGGCGAACATCGAGCCGTCCTTCATATGATGACCGTATATGATCGTATTGGAATCAACAAAATCATCCCTGTTTGCACATTCGACAAAAATAGAGCCCGAAGCTGTGTATTCCCCCTTGTAATTGTGATGAAGATATTTATCGTTATCTCCTGTCTTTAATACAGGGTAATTTATCACTGAATCGGGACAGTATATCCATCCGATAACATCCGGATTGATCTCCCTCAGAGCATCAAAATCAACCTCTATCGGATGCGATGACTCTTTTTCTTTAAGCTCAGATCCTGCCCCTTCAGAGTTGGCCGTCTGACTAACCGATGGTTTGTCTGAATAATTCCTGTTCACACTGACAAATTCACTGACCGCTTCATCATAAACTTTTGCATCCTTTTTATACCCGAGATAAGTATATCCGATGTAGCCGAGTGCTCCGAGCAGAACAGCAAGAGCTATTATGAAAATTATGATTCTGATCTTTTTTCCCAAAATTCACCTCAAAATATTAGCATCAGTCTTCATCGTCATCTGACTTTACTGCTTTTTTCTTGTTTTTATCTTTTAGCGATCCGCCTATCATCATAAGGACAAAGCACGCCGCAAGAATTCCCATCAGATAGATCTTACCCTTAAAGCTTGTAAAGAACTCCGAAAATCCACCCAGAAGCGGCAAGTGAAGCTTGATCTTTCCTATTACCGAACCATACTTTACCGGAGTGGGATCCTCGCTTACATTGGCATCACCTTTGGTTATTATCTCCTTTAGTTCGGTATCGTTTTTAACCACTCTGTGAGTTACGGTCATACCGTTTGAATTAAAGGCTATGATATCCCCCGTGACAAGCTCCTCGCAGTCAGCAGATTTAACATAAACTATGCTTCCGACAGGCAGCTTAGGCTCCATGCTCCCGGAAATTACATTGTAAATATCAAACCCCAGAAAGTGAGGTATTGTAACCGGTATGCAAAGAAGGATTATCAGTATTACTCCAACGGTTCCTATCACAGAACAAAAGGCGGAAAAGAATTTCCCGCCTTTGGAACCGGAACCTTTTTTATTATCAGTTCCATTATCATTCATCTTTTTATTCCTGATCCTGATCTTTTTTCTTTTTAATGCTTCTTCTGATAAACAGGAAGTATGCAGCTACTCCGAGTACTGCGGCAAGTCCGCCGATGATGCCGATCTTGGCTCCGGTCGGAATGCTTGTGAAGAAGGCTGAAGGTGATTCTGTGCTGATTCCGAGATTGTCCATCAGACCGTCAAATATTCCGTTGCCGTCCGATAAAGCTGACTCTTCGTCACGGATGTCGATAAGCTCGGCAGGTCCGTTCGTTGCAGACTCCTCATCTTCGATATTTACATTTCCGTTATTGTCTGCGTTTCCGTCAGCAGCTCCTCCGCCTCCGGCTCCGCCACCGCCGGCTCCGCCGCCTGCTGCGCCGCCATCACCCTGGATAACAATAACACCGCCCTGTCCTGTAGTACCGAGATCGGTATATCCGAGATCATTGTATCCCGTATAGTTGTAGGGAAGCTCTGAAAGCGGAGTATAAACGAATCTGAATACATTGTCCGCAGGATTCTTGTAAAGAGTTCCTGTCAGGTTATAAGCCTGAGGAAGATATCCGTTGATGTAAAGGAATGCTACAACCGGTCTGTCACCCACATTACCGTAGTGGGTCTCAGAAGGAGCAAGCTCTACGCCATTGTTGTCAACATACTCGATGGTATAAGCAACTCTGTCTGCAAGAAGCGCATATCCTACTACATAATCAATATCTTTATTTACCTGGAAGGAATTGGTTGAAATGGTATTGTTATCCATACCACTCTCCCTGATTCCTTTGACATAATACTTGCTTCCGTCCGATACATCCACGGAACCGAGTCCGAAGGTGATCCTCGCGCCATACTGAAGACCTGAAACGGTTATCACCTGCTTGTCTTCGGAAAGACTAACATGAGGTGAGGAAGCAATTCCCTCTCTGTCATATACCGTAACACCGGCACTGTTGAACACACCCTGTGAGCCGACAAGAAATCTAACGGTATAGCTGTAATCATCAGCTGCAAATGCCGGAAGGGCTGATCCGGCGATCATGGCAAGGCCTGCAAAGAATCCTAAAACTCCTTTAATAAATCTCTTCATCATGCCTCGCCCCCTTTCTGCTTCTTTTTGCGGTCAGCTATTCCGATAACTCCGAGTACGATAAGTACTGCGGCCGCACCGGCTGCTACAAAGAAGAAGGGCTTAAGATTTGTCTCATCACCGGTCTTAACATATCTGGGCTTAAGCTCATCTCCGCCTTCGTCTCCGCCGTCATCTCCGCCTTCTCCGGCTGTTCTTAACATAACCGCGAAATTCATCTGAAGGTCTGCAAGAGTATCCTGATAGTCATTACCCTGTGTCTCACCGTCAAGCTCGATCTTAAGGGTTATGTATCCGGACTGTCCCTGCTCAAGAGTATCAAGGAAGAAGAAGTCTCCCAAAGCGTCCGTTGCCTGATGAAGTCCTACACCGGCTTCCGATTCACCCTCACCACCGATCGTCTCACTGTCAAAGATAGTAGTTATCTGACCTGAAGGAGAAGTATAAGTGAGCAGATATGTATAGGCACCACCCTTGGTACTCTTATTGTTACTTCTGTCCTCAAGTGAATAGAGAACCTTGTTGGTCATATACCAGTCTGTGGTGGCTTCGTGCTGATTACCGAGCGTTACATTAAATACTGCAGTATCACCGGGCTGCATACCGGAAATGGATTCCGACATCTCCGAAGACTTGAAGGTACTCTCCATCTTCTCTTCGGGAGTGAAATACACGTTCCAGTTATCTCCGCCGGAGATAGTGTCAGCCATTGCACTCAGGGAAAAGCTGAGCGCTAATCCGAGGGACATTATTACGCTGAGTAATTTCTTTTTCATTTTTCCCCGCGCTCCTTTCCTTAGTTGAGTGACAGGCTGCCGTCTGCGTTAATGGTTATATCTCTGCCCCATACGCTCTTTGCGGCTTTTTCTGCATTGTGATTCTGAATTGAGTTTACGACTGCCTCAAGAACGAAGCTTGTTCCGTCGTAATCATATGTGGTGGTAAGTGTGGTGTACTTCTTTCCGTTCTCGTACCTCTCACCCTTAACCTGTGTAACCTTTGTTGCGATCATTCCGTTGATCGTGATCGTATCCGAGAAAGGAGAACTGCTCTCTCCTGCCTTCAAAAGCTTTGTATAGTAAAGGATCGTTCTCTCTTTTGTGGAAGCCTCCTGATCGATTATCCAGTCGGTTCCGATATTCACAAAATGAAGATCTATGAGATCCGGATCGAGCTCTGTAAGCTTCTTTCCGTTTGCATCTACCCAATACTTGTAAACAACAACACGATTATAGGTATCGATACTGCTCTCGGCATCCTTACCGCTGTTTGAGATATTCAGAACTTCGGGATAAGCAACATCAAGCTTAACATCCTCATCAGATCCCAGCATATCAAGGAGAAGCGCTCCTCTGTGCTGATCCCAGACATAATCACTGTTCGGAACATAATCTCTGTAAGAAACGGGATGTCCGTTCTCGGAGATGGTAACACCTATGTCAAACATCTGCACACGCGATGTATAGTTCTCCGAATAGTATGTGAGAGCTGCCTGTGTTCCTCCCACCGATGAGAATATCAGAAGCCCCGCAGCCACTGTAAAAGCTGCTATTGTAAATGCTTTCGAAGTGATAATCTTTTTAAATTTGTTCATCAGTTATCACCTCCAGTCACATAGGTTACGTCCAGAACTTCTGACCAGTCGGCGTAGGGCGAACCATCCGCGTGGTATCTGACAGGAGTAGCTTCATAGACAACTACTACGTTGAAGCTTTGTAGATCCACGCCCGTAGGGATGTTCGATATCTTAACATCTATTTCAGATGAAGACTCGCCGGGCTTAAGAATGCCGCTGTAATAGTAGAAACCGTCAGCTGCGGGTGTCCAGCTGTCATCAGCTATATACTGAAGCTTAACCTGAGTTCCCGCATAAGCTCTGACTCTTACATAGACATCTTCTTTAGAGTCCTTTTTGCTGGTGATGACTACTTTCTTTGTCCAATCCTGGAATTCCTCGGTATACTCTTCATAATCGTCAAGATGAAGAGCATATCCTCCGAGAGCTTTCTCATAGGTTGAGAAATATGCTACTGCACTGCCTATCGTTGCCGAAAGGATAAGGACTGCACAGGCAGCGGTTAAGAGAATCTTTTTCTTCTTCATTACTTAGCTACCTCCTCCGTGCTGTCATTAAATTTTGACCAGGTATACGTCGGCATTCCGTTGTCATCGAGAACTGCATTTCCGTTCTCATCGAGTACCGGATCAAAGTGGTTTGTTATGGCACCACCATGTCTTCTGTTTATTGTATAGTCATTAGTAAATCTCAATTCCACTGCTTCGTTTGCAACAATGACCGTGCTCTGAGAAGCTGCGGTAGTAGCGGTATATGTTGCTCCGGAATAAAGCTCGGTTACGGTTACTTCAGCGCCTACGGGAATATTCTCAATAAGAAGGTAATTCTCTTTTGCTGCCGTAAAGCTTAATGAGTATACATTGCTCAATACGCTCTTCTTTACTCCGTTGTATTCCTTAACTGCCTCTACTCCAAATACGAAGGTTGCGGGATCATGATTCTCAAATGTGAGAAGATCCTTTATTATTCTTAAGTCTCCGAATCTAGGCTCACTTGAAGGCTTCATATAGATCGTAGCACTGTAAAGCCAATCCGAATCTGAATCCGTTTTGATCTCGCCGGTAACCGGATCGGGTTCCTTGGTGGGAAGCGCAACAAACTCAGGAGCAAACTTATATGTGTTTTCTACACCGTTCGCTAAAGTAAAGATTTCCTTATTACCTGTAGAAACATTTTCCTCTTCAACAAAGTAATCGGAAAGTCCGTCTTCCCTGGCGATAACAAGATAGAGGCCTGCTGCGAGTCCGCTTGCGTTCTGTCCTGCAGCTATGGTCGTATCCGGCTCGATCGGTGTGCCCGCTTCATAATATGCCTTTATAACCGATGCGGCATCCTGTGAAAGATCATACCAGGTCTTAGCATCAGTCTCCTTCGGAATATTTACAAGCCCGCTATAAGGATCTACGACTTCAAAGCTGTATCCGTCGACATTCTTAATAGCCACGGCATCCGCCACCTTATAAATATCCATCACAACCTTAGCGGTTCCGATATCCTCAACAAATGCAGGATCGGTGCTCGAGGTTGCCTGGGTTCTCAGGCTTACAGCATGTGCAAGATCAACCTTATCGGCAGCGCTTGAGAGCATGGGCGATACAAAAACAGCGCCAATGCAGAGTCCCAAAGCAAGCGTGCAGCTAAGTATTCTCTTAACATATGCACCTTTTAGGCTTTTCCATCTGTTCATGGAAGCTTCCTCCTAATAAAACTATTACGTGTTTTGAGTTTACTGTATCTGAAATCAGTTATTATCCTTTTTAATCCGAATCCTTATTTTGATTCTTCAGCTCATCAAGAATTTCATAAGTCGTAAGCGTCTTCTTTTTTCTTGATGTAAAGATCAGATAAACGATCGTCATAATTACCAATGTAGGTATGATTATGAACATTGCTACAATGTAGTTCGGAACCTTTGTAGCATCAGCTGTAATGAATACTACCAGTTCTTCCTCTTCGTTTTCAACCCTGTGTCCCCTTACAAGCATTCTGTGAGTGTTGATGCCGTAGGGCGTACATGTTACCAGCGTGCAGTAATCTTTTCCGTTTGAGATCATAAGCTCCGAAGTATCCTCGGGAAGCACAACCTTTATCTGGTCAACCCTGTATGTGATATTCTCATTCAGGATCGATATTACAAAGGTGTCTCCAACCACAAGTCTGTCGAGATCCGTGAAAAGCTTTGCCGAAGGAAGTCCTCTGTGTCCCGAGATTATCGAGTGGGTACTCTCTCCACCGACCGGAAGCGAGGATCCCGCAAGATGTCCTGCTGCGATCTGAAGTACTTCTTCGCTGGTACCGTGATAGATGGGAAGGTTGACGCTTATCGAGGGGATCGATATGTAACCCATGATACCGGTACCCGAAACATCCAGGAGCTTCTCATATTCGAGATACTCGTCATCCTCAAGGACAAAATGCTGGTCATGGTAAAGCTTCCTGTTGTACTGCTTAGCCGCATCGATCATTCTCTCAAGTTCGGAATTATCTACTGCCTCTACCGCAGCTACATAATCGGAAATAGCTCTCGTTGCGTGAAAGGAATTCCACCAGTCACTGATCGACGGATAAAGCATTACTCCGAGACCGCCAACAAGAAAAACTAAAAGAGTAACTGTTACGATCGTGGAAATCAGCTTTCTTCTTTTCTTTTTTTTAGCTTTCCCCGCATCATTAGCCATCTTATCACACTTAATCTGATTCTTATACTTTAACTGATCCTGGCCGGCATTGCCGTTGCTCGCCACACACCGCGTGAAGGTGTCAGTCTTGTGCGGCTATCCGAAAAGCCGTTAGCGGCTTTTCGGACTTTATTACGTAATTTTGTTACTTTACATATAAAAGATGATTTATTTCATTTTCTATGTTGTATTTGTGTTTTAAACCTTACCGGATTACTCCTCTTCGGTTCTCATTTTTCTTCTTACAACGAGAAGAACTACAGCGCCTACAACAAGTACACCACCGATGATGTAGAAGATTGTGGTACCGATGCCACCGGTTGAAGGAAGAACAACACCGTGAGTATTGATAACTGATGTATCAATTGTTCCGGGATCTATGTCATGAGTAAATGTGAACTCACCAAGATCAAGAGATGACTTTGAGGTAGAGATTGTCTTTCCGTCAAGATCAGTTACATAAAGAGCTGTAAGTTTGGGATCTGCTGCGTCCTTATCATGCTCTGCAACGATTACAAAGTAGATAGGATCAATGCTGTTGTATCCTGCGGGAGTAGTTGTCTCAGTGATCTTGTAAACACCGTCATCAAGTCCTTCTGAACTGAATACTGTGCCTGCCTTATCGCCATCACCGCCAACAGTAACTTCTAATGTCTTAAGTACTACTTCTTCATCATTCTCATCTTTGGTTACAACAAACTTGCCATCTACCTTTGTTGCTGCAAGCTTTTCAATCTTGAACTCAGCGCCGGTAAGAGGAACGGTATTTCCGTTAAGCTCTGTAACCTTGTTGATGTCGGTTCTGAATGTGAATACGATAACGGTATCCCAAGGGGTGCGTCCATGTCCGCCCTGATCATTTCTGAACTCAACGGTCATCTTATTCTTGTTGCCTGCTGCGCCGATAACAGCTGTAGCGGGATCAAGCTTTGAAGTATATTCAACAGTGATTACGGAATCCTTTGTTACAGCCTGGATATTCTTAAGGTTTGCAAACTTAACCTGGAAGGTGTCTGTTCCGATGTTCTCTGTCTTAACTTCAAATCCTTCAGTGATCTCTGCACCGTCTACATATACTTTAATGTCGTTGTTGAACTTAAGTCCCTTTTCCTGTTCATCACGGAAGATGTACTCATACTCTGTGTAGTAGTCATAGTCTCCGGGAAGTGTAGCTGTAAGCTTGAAGGGAACATCATCGCCCCAGTCATAGTCAGCTGAATCCTTCCACTGATCCTGTGCATCAAGCTCGGGATAGGAATCGTTGGTATCCTTAACCTCCTTGAAAGAGGTGATGCCGTTGAGCTTAGCCTGGATAGCAATAGCCTCGCCGGCCTTTACTACCTGAAGCTGTGAACGGTTGATATAAACTGACATGTCCTCAGGAAGATCTGTAATATCAACAACGAGATAATAACCAACGCCTAAAGTGTATACATTTGAATCTATAGCGTAGGTTGAAGCAACACCGTTGATCTTCTTATCATCAGCTACACTGTATCCGCTGTTCTTGTCAACTGCCTTTGCGATAACAGCTGCTAAAGCCTCTGCATCGGCATATTTCTGAATAGCTTCTGCAAAATCCTTAGCTTCTGATGTTACAGAAATTCCGAGTGTTGCTGCAAGGTCAGCTCTTACTGCTTCAAAATCAGAACCGAATGCAATGTTTCCGATCTCTCCCTTTGCGTTAATTGAACTTCCAACAAAGATCTGATATGCCTTGTAGGTGTGTGCTGCTGCGATTGCGTCTTTCTCAGCCTGTGTGAGCTCTACGGGTGTTGTTGCTGCGAATGCAGGAACTGCTGCTCCGAAGCACATTGCCATTGAAAGAACAAATGCTAATGCTTTTTTCTTCATCTTTTTGTCTCCTTTTCTCCAATGAAATAAATCAGTTTTTACGTAACTTTCTTCTATATACAAGCAATGCGATAGTTGAGAATATTACTACTGCCATTGCTATATAGACCGGAATGTAACTCCGTCCTCTTCCGCCTGTTTCGGGAAGTCTGAATGAGGCATTTGATTTGTTTACAAGTCTGATCGTGCTGTATGTTCCGTCTTCGCCGATCTCTGCGTAAACCTTGCTGCCTTCTATGATAACAGCTCCGTTCTCGTTGGTAACATCATCCATTACCAGTTCGTAATCACCTATTGAAATGCTGTCTTCTTCGATCTCGTATACATATTTCTCAAGGGTTACGGTATTGTCGCCGTTATCTACTGCGTAATACTTGGGAAGGTTTGTAAACTTAGCTGCCCAGTATTTCCAGCCTGTTGATGAGTTGATCTCATCTGCTATAAGTGATGCATTTTCAACCGGCTGGAAGCTTCTGTCTGTAATGCTGTTGATTCCGAGGTAGTAAAGTCCTTTCGGATTTACATCGTTCATGTTCTGACTGCGCTGGCTGAGAACGATGCCGATATATACGCCCGAATCAAGTTTTTCCTGAAGTGAATCTCTTTCTCCGCTGTATGTGAACCACTCCTTATCGATCTCGATCTCTGTCGTCTTGAGCATGTTGGTCACAATAAACTTTGAATAGGTCTTTCCGGTCTCAGGATCTTCTACATCCTTGCACTCAATCTCTTTAAATGCAAACTCAAGATTGGTAGCTGTGGTCTCAACTATATCGTATTCGTAAGTCTTTATCACTCCGTTAACAACTTCGGCTGAAGGAAGCTTATCAAATCTGCACTTCCAGTTGTCTGCAGCCGTTACCTCGAAGGTTCCGTTTTCAATGGTAACTTCCTGTCCGTCTCTGTAAGCCTTGCCGTTGTAGAACTCGGTTGCTTTCTCTTCTCCGTTCTCAAAAACTTTTCTCTGAAGCTTGAATGTAACCTTTGCATCCTCGGGCTTAATGTCTCCGGTGATGGGATTGGTTACTTCGAGAAGCTTCTCGCCGGTAAAGCTGTAAGCTACGAACTTCTTGTCAACCTCTAATGAGGTGAAATCAAAAGGCTTCTTGTTTATGAAGCTCTGTGTTCCTTTCTGGAACCAGGTCTCATATGAAGCACTCGGTGTAAATCCGACAAGTTCTTCTTCCTTAACGAAGTAGTAGATATCCTTATTCTCTTTGGTAACCCTGTCAAGTTCTTTCCACTCGTGGCTCCATCCGTTATCTGCATTGAGATCTACGGTTTCAATAAGAGTAACTCCGTTTATTGTTGAACCTGCTGAGAATGAGTTTACATCTATGTTCTTATCGGTTGTGCTGTAGAGATAAACTGTAAGTTTTTCAGGGAGATCGCTTACAAGATTTTCATTCTTGTAGTCTACCCATCTCTTTTCAACAGATATGCTGGTCTTCGGCGGAGTATTATCAAAATCTGTTGAAGTGGATCCTGTCATCTTGAAGCCTTCGTTCGCAATAACATTTCCATCTACGATAGTGATCTTGTTGCCGTCAGAATACTTATAATATGTAGTAGTGGCTTTGTACTCACTGCCGTCCTTTATAACTTCTACTCTTATAAGATATTCAGTATCATCATATCCGAATTGTCTTCCTTCGGTATCTCCGCTTCCTTCCTTCTCGGTTATCTTATACCAGTGAACTCCGAGCTGGGAGTCATTGTTGTATGTGATCTTGCTGAAGCTGATGCTTGATCCGGTATTCTTTACGGTCTCAATATTGTTCCAGTTTCCGTTTCCTGCATATTCCGAAAGAACAAATTCGAAAACTTCATCTTCTGCAGGTACCTGACCTTTTACGGTCTTAACTCCGTTGAAGGAGGTCTTGAAAGGAATTGATGTTCCGCGGAAGTCTGTTCTGTGAGTTTCACCGCTTACTTCAATGTTGTAAGCTATGAAGTTTCCGTTTGCGTTTGATACCTTAAGGGTTGCACCGGGAGCTATAACACATCCCGTAAACTGCTGACCTGTTATGGTAACACCATTGCAGTTATAGAAATTCCAGATAACTTTTCCGGCTGAAAAATCTACGGTCTCTTCGATATTTGCTGCGGTACCGTAATCACTGATGCTGTAATTTGCACCGTTCTTCTGGTATGAAGTACCGGTATAAACCTTAGCTTCGGTCGGCATCTTGACTTCGCTGACGCCGCTGCAGTTTACGTTGATTATAATCGATCCGTTTCTTACTGTTCCGTCGGGATTCTTCTGGAATCCGATAAGTCTTAAAGGATTTCCGCTGATGCCGTTTAAATCGGCTGCGGTCATATTGATGTAACCGGCAACATCAGGATCCGTTAACAGGATGTATCTGTTGTTCTGATCCGAAAAATTCTTGTAAATGTTGATGTTCGGATTGTTCTCTCCGGTGTTCTTAAGTCCTGTTGAAAGGTTTTCAATCGATGTCTTTAAAGCATTGATATCGATGAAAGGAGCATTTGCTGTATCTGTCTCAATGATAGTGTACATCGATGTATTATTGTCGAGACGCTTATCATTTATACATACATCGCTTCCGCTTAAGCTTACCTTTGTATTGGAGCCGAGGACTGTCGCATGATCGTCCTGGTTCTGTATTCCCTGATCAAGTCTTCCGGTAAAGCTTCCGAGATTCTGGATGTAGGAAAGCTCCGTAACGCTGTGAGTTACACCATTGATTGTCTTGGTGTTCGTACCGAAATCCTGTGCCGAGATAAGATTCCTGACAAGGATATTACCGTTTACATGGGATGAAAGCGTCGCATCATTAAATGCTATGATGTGGAAGTTGCTCGCTACATCTCCGAATATTCCGTTTGAGATCTTGTACTTATTAAAGTAGGGATCATCGAATCCGTTCTTAACACTGCTGAAGCCCAATGTAGTATTGGTATACTTTTTAGCTTCGATATTGCCTTTCTTTGTAAGAAGGAAGTAAGGTGAGAATGAAGTTGCATCGAAGCTTACTTCTCCGTCCGCTCCGGTTGCTCCTCCGAAGCTCTCCGTTGATCCGTCATCCTTTACGTGGATAACATCTACGGGATCTTCATCGCCGAGCTCTTCGTTATTGAAGGTTACGGTGATGTTTACAGGTCCTTCAGGCTGTATTTCCTCTCCGTTGTACATGAAGGAAATATCAAATCCGACCATTATCTCCGACTCTTCATCGCCGGATGCTGCAAGTGCTGTCTGTGCAGCTTCCGAAGTAGCCTCGCCGTTATCTATGATCGTAACAACCAGCTCAGCCTTTGAAGGGATCTTTGCGCTTGCGCCGTATGTAGCGGTAATGGTGTAGTCGCCAGCTACTGCAGTCTTTGTAACTGTCTTTTCTTCGTAGTGGAAGCACTCATCACTGTGTACATGCATTGTGAGCTGGAGCTGATCGCATGTAAGATTTCCGTCTGCATCGTAACAGTCTGCTGTGTGAATGTGAAGAGTAGGTATTGTGCAGATGAGTTCTTTCTCGATCTTGTAGCACTCTGCTGTGTGTACGTGGTAGGAATACTCTTCCTCAGCATCCTCGCCTGCATTTGCTGAAAGGTCTACGGTCTCGGTGATGATCTCGCCTTCGCCTTCTGCTTCGCTTCCGGCTGCCTCTGCTTCGGTATTGTCAGTAGTTGCGTCGTCAGAAGCTGTTGTATCGGTTGTGGTATCAGCTGCATCGTCTGTCGCTGCAGTATCATCAGCTGTTGTGGTATCGTCAGATGCTGTGGTATCGTCAGCTGCTGTAGTGTCGTCAGCTGCTGTAGTATCGTCAGATGCAGTGGTGTCTGCTGCTTCGTCAGAAGCTGTAGTATCATCTTCTGCTGCTGTGGTGTCATCAGCTGCTGTAGCATCATCAGCCTTTGTTTCCTCAGATGCCGTTGTGTCATCAGCCTTGGTTTCCTCAGCTGCCGTTGTATCGTCAGCCTTGGTTTCTTCAGCAGTTGAAGTGTCGTCAGCTTTTGTTTCCTCAGATGCCGTATCTTCCTTTACATCAGCTTTGGTATCGTCAGCCTTTGTATCTGCTGCATCATCAGTCTTCGAATCAGCCTTGTCTGTCTTGTCGTCTGTCTTTGAATCTGTCTTATCAGTCTTATCTGTCTTATCGTCTGTCTTTGAATCTGTCTTATCGGTCTTGTCTGTCTTATCGTCTGTCTTTGAATCTGTCTTATCGGTCTTGTCCGTCTTATCGTCTGTCTTTGAATCTGTCTTTGAATCTGTCTTGTCGTCTGTCTTCGAATCTGTCTTATCTGTCTTATCGTCTGTCTTCGAATCTGTCTTATCGGTTTTATCCGTCTTATCTTCTGTTTTGGTGTCGTCCTTCTTTTCTGCGTCTGCATCTTCTGCATCAGCATCCTCGGCGTCAGCGTCTTCTGCCTCTGCATCTTCTGCTTCAGCATCTTCCGCATCTGCTTCCTCACCGTCTTCGATCTCAGTGTCTTCGCTGATCTCTTCGCCGCTCTCTTCATTGATCGAATCAAGATCGCCGTCTACGGTGATGTTCGGAGTTTCGGGAACATCTGCGATATCGAAAATCGGATTGCCGTCTGCATCGAAAACCGGATTTCCGTTTGCGTCGACAACCTGACCTTCTTCGCATCCGCAAACGAGAACCATTCTCTCGAGGTAGCAGTTTTCGTCATGCTCGTGAGGAATTATCTCAGGAAGCTGGCAGATAAGCTCGCCGTTTTCATCGTAGCAGAGCTCGGGATCGTGAATGTGGCAAATATAATCCGCATATCCGCATATGAGATTGCCATCGGCATCGTAGCAGTCAGCTGTGTGCTCGTGAACCTCAACCTGGCATTCAAGTGTTTTCTCAAGGCTTGAAAATGCACGGCCCGGTCTGGTAAGAGCAAACACGACTCCGATTACGGTAAATACTGCGGCAATCGAAACCAAAAGCAGATATATCTGATGCTTTTTTCTTTTGTCCAGTGCTACTGCAGCCTGCTCATTAATTCGAAAATTCATATTGCTGCTTCCTCCTCTATGATGCCTCCTTATTGACATCATTTTGATCAATCATGACTTTTGCTTTATTTTACTAATCCCAGTTTCGTAAACGGCCAGATCCTTAAGAATGTTCTTCCTGCTACAAGGCTTTTGTCTATGCATCCGAAAACCTGTGCTCTGCTGTCTACGCTCATGTATCTGTTATCTCCAAGAACGAAATAAGTATTTTCCGGTACGGTATAGGGATAATCGATATCGGTCTGTCCCAGGCTCTTTTCGGTAAGATAGCTCTCCGGGAGCATCTCTCCGTTTCTGTAAACTATTCCGTCGCTGTCTATGTTTATTACATCTCCTCCGACTCCGATGACTCTCTTTACCATGAGGTCGTTGTTATAATAGAAAGCGACTATATCGCCGGAATTGTAATTCTTTAACTTGACTGCCACTACGACGTCTCCGTTTTTAAGGTTGGGGGACATCGAAGCTCCCGTGATCTGAAGGACCGGAAGGAAAAGCACTACCACGAGGATCGCTGCGGCGGCTACAACAAGGAGTGTAAATAATGTGCTCCGAAGTGCCCTGCCGTAATTCTTTCTGCGCTTTTCTCTCTTAAGCTCGTTTTCGAGCTGGTCGACAGATGGTAATGAATGAAAATCCATTATAGATCATCTCCTTCACCGGCGATCTTTTTGGCATTTGCAAGATACATATCAGCTGCCCTTTGTGCCGATGCAAAAACATCATTCAGTGCAAGTGCTGCCTCGGCGATCGATCCAAGCTGTTTGCCATCTATGATCCCTGCCGAGTCTACCGAAAAGCCGTTTGCTTTCAGCATCTCTATCTGGTCCTTAAGCTCTGCGATCTCACGGTCCTTTTCGTTAAGCTTTTCATCTTTACCTGCAAGCTTTTCTTTGAGGTGTTCTATCGTTTCCTCTCTGTCGGAAATCCTGTCGCGAAGTCTCTCGTTGCTGTCAAATTGTCTCTGTTCATTATATTTAGCTTCTTTAAGCTGTTCCTCAAGGCTTGCTGCCTCGCGTCCCTGAGCTATGAGCAGCTGGAGAAGGTCTTGTCTGGATAGTTTCCTGAGTTCTCTGTCTGTCATATTGCCTCCCCTGAGACAAAATCGAATATCCTCGACTTTTTTTCTACATTTGCATTTTATAATACTTAGTCTATAGTTTCCACAAAAAAAACCGTCGTTTGTACCATTTTTCTGCCATTCGTCACTTTTTTATCAATTTTCGGTATTAACTATCATTTTTTTCTGCCGATATTACTTAAAATAGGTTTATATAACAGAAGGCACAAAATAAAATATATGATCTTGATATGTGATAGAATGATAAGGTAAACATTCACAGCTACCCGGAATAATCTTATGATCAATCCTGTTAACAACAATACTTCAATAGAATATAAGGCTCCCGCTAACAAAGTCACCTCGGCTGCAGAGAGCAGCGAGCACTTTTCAATGAAATCAGCTCTTGAGGGTAAGAATTCCCACGAGGGCGTGATTTATGAGCCCTCCTCCGATGAAAAGAGCGAAGCCTCCGCCAGAGAGTCCTCCAAAAAGCAGGATACCTTTGACGACGCCTTAAGCGAGGCAAGAAGAAATCTTCACAAAAAAGAGGATAAGCCCGACCAGATCACAGAGCTGGCAAACAATGTATGGGAAGGTATCAGGGATTTCTTTGTAAGTCTCTGGAATAATATAAGAAAGATCTTCGGTAATCTCTGGGACAGCAAGCCCATTGGCGAAGGTCTTGAGAACATGGCGCCAAAAGGCGGATCAAAGACGCAGGATAAAGCAGAACTTCCCACCGATCCCGATTTGCGGAATATCGAAGCCGATAAAGCATCCGAAAGTGCCGGGGGCATAGATGCCATAGAATCCTCCCGTGATGAGAGGATCAGAAAAGCTCTCAAAGAAGGCGATAAGGATGAGTTCCGTTCTCTCATCTCTGAGGAAGGCAGCAAAACTCCCGCACGAAGCACGAGCATGCTCACAACCTACAACTCAAAGGGAAAGATCAACGAGCTTAACGCATCCGATGAAAATAAAATACTCCACGGAAACCGTGGAGTACGTAAACTATGATAAAATAATCATTTTTTTATATTTAATAGGAAGAAACAGATCAGGCAAGTCCTTTAAGAAACTCTCCCACTACCTCGTCGTAGCGATCCTGTGCCCGGATCTTTAAATGTGAATGCATTCCCTCATCAAACCAAACAAGTTTTTTATTTTTTGAAGCCGCCAGCTCATAAAGCTGTTCGGCTTTTTTCGGCAGGGAAAAAACATCCTGTCTGCCGTGGATCATAAGGAGCGGTCCGGTGTACACGGCAAGATCCTTAACAGGGCCTTCCTTCATGACATTTTTACCTGTCAGCTTCCAAACCTTATAAACCACTTCATAACATACCGGGAAAACCGGCTTCTTCAGATCGATAAAATGAGTTCTTAAGGTCTCATAGAATGTGGTATAAATGCCATCAACAATGAGTCCCTCAATACAGTCGGGACATCCCTCATGCGTCACCGCGCGAAGTCCCATCGCCGATCCGTTGCAGATTCCGTGGATGAGAACCTTCCTGTTACCCAATTCATTATGAAGAAGCTCTATCCATTTCTGAACATCTTCATATTCCTTCATTCCGGCATAGCTGTATATTCCTTCGGAAAGGCCGCAGCTCCTGTTGTCTATAACAAGAACATTGTATCCGTATCCCTTGTAGGGCATGGCGAAATAATAAGAATAGGTACAGGGCTCTGCTCTTCCCGCAAGGAAGATAGCTGCCTTATCAAACCCGAAATCGAAATACTGTCCGCGAAGCTTAAGTCCGTCATTTTCGATCTCAACTTCACGGATCGCGCCTTTGTTCTCATCCGCCCAGGCCATTCCGCGCCTGTGCATCTCCATGTTTTCCTCATTGTCGGGAAAGGAACATTCTCCCCTGGTCCAGCCGGCCTTCGGATTATCGGGGCGCATGAAATGTGTGCGGTAAACCATATCCGCAACAGGCATGGTTACCGCGATCATTGCGATAAGACCACCTATAAGGAGTACGCATACTCCGATTATGATCCAGACAAATACAGGCATCTTTCTTACCCCGTGATCCCGATGACGAAATCATATACGTCCTGTCCGCCATCTATAATTCCTACATCAAGCCAGTCGTAGGTTTCTTCAATATATTCCTGAATCTCTTCACACTCCTCATCGGAAACCATCTGTCCCTTAAAGATCAAAAGAACATATTTGTCTTCGATATCGGGAGTGTTCTCAAGAACCTTCTTTACAGCCGAAAGCCTGTCGGGATCCGAGGCAACTATCTGTTTTCCGTGAAGTGCAAGGTAATCGCCTTCCCTGCAGAATACGCCTTCTACCTTTGCATCGCGTATCGCTTTGGATATCCAGATAGTGTCGACGCCCTCGCAGCCCTGTTTCATCTGTGCATAGACATCATCGACTTCATATCTGTCGGCTATTGCCATCGACATTGCAAAATAGCCTTCCGCTATAGACTTTGTAGGGAGGATCCTTACTTTGTCTTCGCCGTATATCCTTGCAGCCTGCATTGCCGCGGCTTCGATATTCGAGTTATTGGGCATTACGATAATGTACTCGGAATCCAGTGATTTAAAGGCCTCGACAAATTCCTCGACTGAGGTGTTCATAGTCTGTCCGCCGTTTAATACTATCTCACAGCCAAAGTCCTTGAATGCCTGGATGACACCGTCACCGTTTGCAACGGCGATATAAGCGATTCCGTGGTGTACTTCACGCACCTGTTCATCATGCTTTTCACGCATGATCATGCTGACTTCATCAACATCGTTTCTAACGGCACCCTGCGCAGCTGTCAAGGTATTGACCTCTTCTGCAGCAGGCTTTGCCTTATTATCCCTTCCGGTCATGCTGTCCATGTTCTCTATCTTTACATTATAGAAAACACCGTACTCATGCATATGAGAAAGGACCTCGAGAGGAGTAAGCGTATGAACATGAAGCTTTAGGATATTATCTCTCTGTACGCAGACAACGGACTGTCCCATGGACTCAAGATACTTTACGACCTCGTCTCTGATATTTCCGATGCCCTCATTAAGCGTCACGATACACTCGGTGCAGAATCCGAAGGCTTCCTCCCCGGAATCATCCAGCCATTTGGAGAGGCTTCCGGGTGCGGGAAGGTAATCGTCCGCCTCGGCCCCGGCCATGCCGCTTACCGCAGCCTCGGTAAAGCCCTCAAAGAACTTTACAAATCCGTATCCGCCGCTGTCAACAACTCCGGCACTCTTAAGTATCGGGAGAAGATCCGGAGTCTTTTCAAGAGCATCCTTAATATTCTCAATATAGATCCCGAAGAAATCCCATACCGAAATATCCTCAAGACCGTTTCCCGAAAAGCCTTCGGCTCCCTCTCTGGCAACTGTAAGGATCGTACCCTCGGTAGGAACGACAACGCTGCTGTACGCAACCTTCGATCCGTTTTCAAGAGCTTCAAGCATTTCAGCGGGCGTAGCCTTTTCCTTGCCCTTAAGCTTATCCGCAATACCCGAAAAGATCTGTGAGAATATAACTCCCGAGTTGCCTCTTGCGCCAAAAAGCATTCCGGTTGCAAGAGTTCTCATATACTCTCCGAGATTATCGGTTTTTTTGGCCGCATTAAGCCCGCCGCGCAGAGTAGTCAGCATATTTGAACCCGTATCTCCGTCGGGAACAGGAAATACATTCAGCTGATTTATCAGCGCTTCATTTTTCTCAAGCCTTGCGGCGCCCGCTTTCACGCACGCCGCCATAAGCTTTCCGTCTATCATTACTTCATTGGAATTCATTTTAAACGCTACCCTTATTTCTCAAGAATCTTAGCCATGATGGCTTCCTCAGCCTTCATATCGTCACTGATAGGCTTTCCGAAATAAAAAGCAGCACAGAGTCCGGGACCGATGTTAACACCGCATCCGGGATAAACGAATGATTTGATAACTTCCTTGGGAGCAAATCTTTCCTTTATGAGCTCGATGAGCTTGTCGGCATCCTTCTCTCTGTCTGAGGTTCCGACAAAGATGGTCTGCTCCTTTGCATCCGTGATCGTTGCTTCCATATAGTCAAGGATCGCTGCAAATCCTGCCTTTGCGCCCTTTGCCTTTCCGATAACGGTAGTGAGTCCGTTTGAAGAAATATCTCCGAGGGGTTTGATTCCTACAAGCTGTCCGAAGAATGCCTTGCTGTTTGACATACGTCCCTTTCTTGCCACGAAAGAGAGATCGTCGAGCCAGCCCATCTGATGATAGCAGTTCTTATTATCCTCGAGCCATTTATAGGTTTCCTCTGCGGAATATCCGTCTGCCCGAAGCTCCGACGCCTTAACGCACATCATTCCCTCAAGGATCGAATAGCGGAGCGAGTCAACGCAGTAGATCTTGGCATCAGGATACTCTTTAAGCACCTGCTCCCTTGCTTCGATAAGGAAATTATAGGTTCCGGAAAGAGCTGTTGAAATTGTGATCGCCACTACTTCCCTTCCGGCCTTTACATAGGAAGTAAGCTTCTCGGCAAACTCTGCAACATTCGCAGGTGATGTAGCATACTCAGCACCCTTCTTTAATGCCGCATAAAACTCATCATGCTGATAATCCTCAGTCCAGTTAAGGCAGAGAGGAACGCTTCTTCCGTCAGGCATCTGAAGATGTCCTTCGATATAATCGATATCGAATCTCTTTCTGATCTCCTCTGTAAGATCGCTGCTTGAATCGGATAAAATCGCAAATTTTTCCATTTTCTTTCTCACTCCTGTATATTCTAAAATTTTATTATTTTCTTCTGTACTACGGATTGCTTCGCTGCTACGCAGCTAAATATTTAAATGTACTTTGCAAGGAATATGTCAAGCTGCCCCGCTAATTTCTCTCCGCCGTCGGCAAAACAGCCTCCATGCTCGGCCTGCTTTGAAATAAACATTTCCTTTGCTGATGCGCAGGCCCTGAAATTTTCCTCCGTATCCTTGAGCGGAACAACCTTATCCTTTGCTCCGTGAAGGAAGAAGAAGGGTATCCTTGTTCTCGAAAGCGAAACCCGGGTATCTCCCTCAAAGATATCAAAGCCCTCACGCTTTCCGTAAAATCTCATTCCCCTTAAAAGCACCATAAATGCCAGTGGATAAAAAAGCCTCTGAATGAAATTCTTCGCCCTGTTGTTTACCTGCTTGTAAAGAGTTTCCCGGGTATTGATAAAGCCGCAATCGGCGATGATCGCTTTCACAATGCCGGGCTTAATAAACTCCGATGCACGCATGACGACATTGCTTCCGAGTGAATTACCATAGAGCACGATCTTCTTAAGATGCATCTTCTCCTCAAACATCTCCAGCCAGAGAAGAATGTCCTTGTGCTCGAGAGCTCCGAAGGTGATATACTTACCCTCACTGCCCTCATGTCCGCGCAATATGATCAATATGATATTGTAGCCTCTGTCTAAAAAGTATCCCGCCGCTACTGCAGTATTGCAGAAATGATGCGTCCTGTAACCGTGACATAAAACCGCAGTCTTATCGCTTCCGCAGTCGTACATCATGGCTCCGAGCTTATCTCCGTTACAGCCCTTGATCGAAAGCTTCTTCCACGAAAGGTTCCGCTCCCTTGCAATGCTGCTATAGATTATGTCTTTCCATTTTTCGTAATGTGTTCCGTCAAGCTCGACCTCATCAAGCGGAGGATCGGTTTTTCGCCCGAATACTTTATTAAACAAACTGTGTGATATCGCAAGACACATTCAGTTTTATTCCTCTCGCTCTACTTTTCCCGTCGCCATCTGTTTGATGACCTCCCTGGCCTTATCTGCCTGGGATGAATATTTCTTTCCAAAAATACATTCGTAAGCAAAATGCTCACAATTATTGAAGATTATGTTATAGCCTCCCTCTCCGATACGGCTGCGTGCATTCTCTAAGATCTTGTCCGTCTTAAAACGCTTCATCTTCTCAGAAAAACTAAGATCCGCAAATTCGGGAAAATTGCCGTTCCTGAATTCATTGATATCGGTGGAGAGAACCTTTACTTCGCTTTCCGATACGCCAAGTCTTAGTGAAGGATTCATTCCGAACTGGATTATCTCATCGTCGCTTATGTACACGCCGTAATGATCCATCTGATTATTCACTTTTACCCGTACCATATCGCCGGGCTTACCCTCGCGCACCGTCCATTTCATCTTACATATTTTCCTCGATATAGCCTACTACATCTCCTACCGTTCTGAAATCCTCTACATGTGAATCGTTAAAGCTGATCCCGAATTTCTCTTCGATGGTTATCATTATATAGAGCATTCCTATGGAATTAAGTCCGAGATCACTCTTTAAGCTGCTGTCCTCAGTGGCCGCATCGATAACCTTATCATCATGTCCCTCGATGGTTTTAAGTATCTCCCTTAAGCCATCCATTATTTCTTCTCTGTCCATCCCTAATATATTCCTTTTTTTCTATTTGATACGGATTGCTTCGCTGCTACGCAGCTCTCGCAAAGTGACTTATGACCCTGTTGTATCATTTTATTTTCGCGAAGTACTCATCTGCCATATGTGCGAGTTCAAGCTCTCTTTCCCTGCACAGATTTCCCGCTTCCTCTATCTGTGCCATTGTCGGCATGGGGCCATACATCTTTTGAAGATCTATCTCTTCTCCCTGGAAAAGAACAAGCCTGTTGTACCAGTGCTTTCTCGGTCTTACATAGATCGGCACCAAAGGTGCCTTTCCTTTCAGTGCCATAAGAACCAGTCCGTTCTTAAAATCATCCACATCATTATCACTGGTCTTGATATGTCCCTCGGGGAAAATGCCTATCGCACAGTCAAGCTCCAAAAATGCCGTGACCTTTTTGAACGAGTTTATATTCATATTCTCGCGGTCGACCGGTATCGTCCGAAAGCCCTTGTCAAACCAGAAATGCATCTTCGGATTGTCAAAGATGGACTGCAGGGTGATAAAATGCATTCTTCTGTACCAAAGACAAGTCATGATATAAAGCGGATCTCCGAAGCCCGTGTGATTCGAGAAAAAGATAACTCCCTTTTTATACTTTTTCTTTGCCGCCTCGTTTGAATAAATAACCTTGGGTCTGAACCAGACTATAGCCGGAAATGCAGCGGTGAACCTGATTAAATTGTTCATCGCATAATAGAAAGGAGGACGCATCTCATCGAGCTCCTGCTTTCTCTCTAACATCTTGGTAAGCCTTATTATCTCCGCGCGGAGCTTCTTTGATATGAAATTGAGGTTGTCCCTTCTTTCCTTATCGGGATCCCACCACACTCCGACATCTATCGGTTTCCCGATAAGAACTCTCGCTCTTTTTTTGATGTTGAAGTAAGAACCGTTGGTTACTATCGGTATGATCGGAACTCCCGAGAGATAAGCAAGGTATGCGGCACTGGGCTTAAACTCCAGCGGGCGTTTTTCCTCCGGCCTCGGGATCCTAGCCTCCGGGAAAACTCCGACCACTCCGCCTTTTTCAAGAATGGTCTGCGATTTTCCGACAAAGGAAATATCGTAGGTATCCCTGTTGACATATATTCCGCCCAGCATCTTTAAAAGCGGACCTAAAAACTTCTTTCTGAAAAGGACTTCAGCCATCTGGAATCTGAGAGTCCTTGTGAGGAATACAAAAAGGTATGCGGCATAATCAAAAACCGATGTGTGATTTGAGATTATCATTGCAGGTCCCTTTATATGCCTGCCCTGAACCTTCCTGTCCTCGTAATATATTTTCGTGTTAAAAGCAACCAGAGCGATCGGCCA
>JAEEGL013126058.1_pt1 | contig 29443 bp, 33 predicted proteins | sample 9134231 | NCBI WGS metagenome assembly JAEEGL01 (sample SAMN16246548, study PRJNA631951) | gut metagenome | biome: gut microbiome; feature: rumen; material: fiber-attached | host: Bos | place: Iran: Karaj | collected 2018-10
AGTGTTCCTTTAAATCTTTCAGGAACAAATCTATATTCATCATTTTCTAAAACTTGTTTTGCTAAAACATCCATTTTAACAAACCATTGTTTAGAAAGTCTTGGTTCTACAACAACACCAGTACGCTCTGAATGACCTACAGAGTGAACGATTGGTTCAGTTTTAACATATAAGCCTTCCTTCTTTAAATCAGCTATAATGTTTTCTCTTGCTACAAATCTATCTTGACCTTCATAACGTCCTGCCATAGAATTCATTGTACCATCATCATTCATACATAATGGCATAGGTAAATTATGACGCTTACCAACCTCAAAGTCGTTAGGGTCATGAGCTGGAGTTACCTTAACACAGCCTGTACCAAATTCTTTATCAACATATTCATCAGCAATAACAGGAATTTCAATATTTGTTAAAGGAATTCTAACCTTCTTGCCAATAATATTTTTATATCTTTCATCAGTTGGATTAACCATAATTGCTTGGTCAGCAAACATTGTTTCAGGTCTTGTTGTCGCAATTGTTACATAGCCTTTTCCATCAACGAAAGGATAATTATAATGATAGAAAGCACCTTCATCATCTCTATGTTCAACTTCAATATTTGATAAAGCTGTTTTTGCTTGGCAATCCCAGTTAATAATTCTTTCACCTTGATATAATAATCCTTTATTATATAAAGTGATAAATACATGGTTTACAGCCTTATTTAAGCCTTCATCTAATGTAAATCTTTCTTTAGTATAATCTAAAGATAAGCCTAATGCTGCCCATTGGCTTCTGATGATTTTAGCATATTCCTTTTTCCATTCCCAAGCTACTTCTAAAAATTTTTCTCTTCCTAAATCATATCTTGAAATACCTTGTTCCTTTAATTTAGCATCAACCTTTGCTTGAGTTGCAATACCAGCATGGTCCATACCAGGAAGCCATAAAGCATCATAGCCTTGCATTCTTTTTCTTCTAATAATTATATCTTGAAGTGTTGTATCCCAAGAATGTCCTAAATGTAGCTTACCAGTTACATTTGGTGGAGGGATAACTATTGAATATGGCTTTTTAGATATATCACCTGCAGTGAAGAATCCACCCTTAAGCCAAAAATCATATTTACCTTGTTCTACTTCTTTAAATTCATATTTTGGTTTCAATTCCTTCATATTATTCTTTTCCTTTCATATTCTTCTTTAGTCATTGAATAAAAATAAGCATCAACGACTCGTCCATCATATAAAGCTTTAAACATTTCAAGCTTTCCATCGTATTTAAAACCACATTTTTCTATTACTCTTTTAGATGCGAAATTGTCAGTATGACATCCAACCTCTAAAAGCTTACAGTCCGTTTTTTTGAAAACATAATTGATAACTAAATTAACAGCCTCTGTCATATAGCCTTTGTTATGATAAGGAGCTGCTAAAGAAAAACCTAAGCTTTTAACAAATTTATATTTTCTAATTCCATAATTATAAATTGATATAGTACCAATTAATTTATTAGATAGAACCTCTGTTATAGCATAAGTTTCCTTATTTAGGATTAAGCTTGATAGCATTCTACAAGCCACATCATAATTTGGAAATGGCTTCCAACCTGCCATAGGACCAATTGATGGGTCACGTCCAAATTCATAAAAATCTTTAGAATCCTTAAATGTTAAATCTCTAATTGTAATTTTAGTTCCAATTAATCTCATAAAAAAAGTCCTCTAAGAAAAATCTTAAAGGACGAAAACTCCGTGGTACCACCTTAATTCTATAGATATAAATCCATAGCACTCATTAAGCTTTTAACGCAAGCATTACGATATAAACTACTATTATTTCATCTATATAGCTCCCTGACTACCTTCTTTTATTCACCTTAGATATTTACACCAGCCATATCCTCTCTTCAAAAAGTAAAATAAAATACTCCTTCAGCTCATAGCCTTTAGGAGTATTATAATCTTTTATTTACTTAAAAGCAATCTTTTTTGTTAATCTCAAACTTAAAAAATAGGAGCTCAAGCTCCTATTTTTAAATCAATAGATAAATGTATATTATAATATAAAGATATATCCTTTAATAATTTTTTAAAATCAACATCACTATATTCTTCTATTTTTTTCTTTTCATAATAATATTCTTTCCATATATCTAATTTTTCTTTAGTATTATTCACTGTGCAATTTGAACACAATGCTCCACCTCTTGCAATATCTAAAAATACTAAATTAGATTTATTATAACAGTTAACACATTCTTTTAATGATGGGTTAACTCCAAATGGATATAACATTTTAATTAAGAAAATTGATAATATTTTATCAGTATTTGAATTATTTTTTAAATCATTAAGTGTACTAATTATAAAATCATAACATCTTTCATGATTAGTATCGATTGGAATATTTTTAATAATTTCTAAAATTATTGAAATAGCTTTTATTTTTTCAATTGATGATGTTATTTCAAAATATGAATTTAAGATATGATATTCAATCATTGTAGGAAGCTTTGCCTTAGATTTAACAAATGATACCTCATTTAAGGTTGTAATCATACCTAAATTTCCAGCCTTATAAGCTTTACCTGCCTTAACTAGGATTGATTCTTTTCCATAAGGGGTATATAAATATACAATTTTTGATTTTTCCTTATAGTCAATTGAATCTATAATCAATCCTTTAAATTCATTCATTAGAAATTATCCTTACTGTAACCTAATATTTTTAAGGTTCCTTCCTTTTCCTTCCAATCCTTTTTAACCTTTACCCATAAATCTAGGTGAACCTTAGAATCAATTAATCGTTTAATATCATTAATTGATTTTTCTTTTATTTGCTTAATCATTTCACCATTATGGCCAATAATGATTTTCTTTTGAGAATCACGTTCAACATAGATTGTTGCATAAATATCAATGTAGGCTCTATTTTCTTCATTTTGTTTAAATGAATCAATTACAACCGCAACGCTATGAGGAACCTCTTCCTTTGTTAAATTTAATATTTTTTCTCTAATTAATTCACCACATAAGAATCTATCTGAATGATCAGATAACATATCTTCTGGATATAATTTAGGTCCAAAAGGCAATGCTTTTTTAATTTCAGTAACTAATTTATCAACATTAACATCTTCTAAAATTGAAATAGGGAAAATTCCTGCAAAAGGATATAAATCCATATATTTAGCAATAGTTAAGTCAATATCATTAAACTTTTTCAATTGATCAACCTTATTAATAACTAAGAATACAGGCTTTTTATATTTTTTTAAATTATCTATGATAATTCTATCTCCTTCTAAAACTTCTTTAACAGGAGTAGTCATAAATAAAACAACATCAACATCACCAATTGATTTATATGATGCATCAACCATTCTTTGGCCTAATAATGTTTTAGCCTTATGGATACCAGGTGTATCTGTAAATATTATTTGAGCATCATCATCAGTTTTTATTCCTAATATATTATTTCTTGTTGTTTGTGGCTTATCAGATGTAATAACAATCTTTTTTCCAATCATTTTATTTAAAAAGGTAGACTTTCCTACATTTGGTCTACCTATAATTGAAACAAAGCCAGATTTATATAAATCTAGTTGCATTATAAATCTCCTTCATTAAATGAATAAGGTAATAGCTTATCTACAGTTGTAAAAATATATTCTCTTTCTAAATTAGAAAGAACTACAGGTGTATCAAGTGGCATTAATTCACTCATAACCTGACGGCACATTCCACATGGTGAAATAGGACGTTTTGCTTGACCTACAATTGCAAATGCTACTACATCTTCTTTTTTATATCCTTCAGAAATCATTTTTTGTAAAGTATTTCTTTCTGAACATGTACCATTAGGATAAGATGCATTTTCAACATTACAGCCATAAATGATAGTTCCATCCTTTAATAACACTGAAGAACCTACCTTAAAATGAGAATAAGGCACATAAGCAAATTCTCTACCATGCATTGCCTTATCTACTAATAAATCCCAATTTATATTCATCTTTTAATTCCTGCCTTATTTAATATTTCATCTTGCTTAGCAAACATTATTTTTTCATCTTCTTTAGTTTGATGATCATATCCTGAAAGATGTAGGTAACCATGAACAGATAAGAAAGCAACTTCTCTTATAATTGAATGTCCATAATCCTTAGCTTGCTCTTTTGCTTTTTCTAAGCAAATGAAAATATCGCCCATTTCTTTTCCTCTTTTTTCTTCCTTATCGTCAATTTGAGCAAAAGAAATAACATCAGTTGGTCTATCAATATTTCTATATTCTTTATTAATTCTATGAATTTCTTCTTTTGTTACAAAAATAACATTGAAAAACTTTTTAGAACCCATAGGCTTAAAAATAGAATTAATTAATCTTTCATATTTAAATACACTTTCTTCTGTTTCATTATAAAAATTAATTTTCATCATTATTCTCCATAGATTTTTTAATCTTTAAAATTTGTTTTTCTTCCTTGTCCTTTAGGAGGTTAACATTAATAATATTATCAATAATTAATTTAACACTTCTATCAAATGTAGAACCATTTGAATAATCAGCAAGACAAGCAAAATTAACTCTATTATCCTCAATTAAGCCTAATACAGCATCCTTATTTGATGTTGATGGATAAAGACCGATAGTCTTTCCACCCTTTTCCTTAATAAATTTCATACAAGGAACATCAGTTTGTCCATCTCCAACATAAATCATATTTTGGAAAGGAATTCTTCTTGTTGTCTTATGCTTATTTAAATCATAATCATTAGTTATATCCAATACATTTTTAGAAACACGATGGATAAATTGTGTTTTTAATGTATAGTTAATAGCTGTTGCAGGCCATACAGCCTCACCATCTGAATTGTAAACAAATTTACAGCCATATATTTCTTTAAAATATTTAGCAATAGCTGATCCTTCAATAATCTCAGAATTTCCGCTTGATAAAATATAGTGTTCTATGTCAGCACCAGCTTCCTTACCATATTCATTAATACGATCAAACCAGCCTGTTACACCCTTATAAAATTCTATATTTGCTGCACAACTCTTTAAATATTCCTTAGTTAATTTAATACCTTTTTTCTTGCATTCAAGTACCATTACATACATATAAGCTAAGATTTTATCCATCTTGCTTTCTTCTGCAACTTTTCCAGCCTCTCCCCAAAATTCTGGTGCAGTCATACCTAAATTCTTTATAAAATCATATTCCTGCATATCCTTAGTGCATAAAGTTTTATCAAAATCATATAAAATTGCAATTTTAGGTCTAGCCATAATTCATACCTCTATTCTTGATAAGTTCTCATTGAGAATTCTTGATTCATTCTGCTCATTAATTGATACATATAATTTAAATAATCAGCATATAATGTGAAATTATATTCATTTTCAACAAATACTTCTCTATATGCCTTCATATCATTTACTGTTAATTCGTTACCATCATCATCTCTTAGGTAATACTCATATTTTTCAATTAATTCATCCTTCTTTAAGCCTGTAATTCTTGAAAAATAAACTACTGCCTTATCAAATGAAAAACAAGCATCTTCAAAAGTTTCAAATGAGCCAAGTGATTGATAAATATTTTTTAATAACATATCATTATATTTTTGAAGCTTTTCTTTTTCAGTAAATTCAGGATCCTGCATAATAGCATCAAACATTTCAAAATAATATGACATAATAGGTGAACCAATTACTTGAGTTAAATAACTCTTTAATGTATCAATTGCTTCAAAATCAATTTGAGCAATTATATCATTATAAACTGCTTCACTTATTAATGATCTTTGATATTGTGATAAGAATTTTCCTTTTAATTCTTCAAATATATTAAATTTAAATTCTGAATCTGGATTTCCATTACCAAAACATGATAAGTCAGCTTTAACTCTTAAAAAGTAAATATTTCCTCTATCTGATTTAGGAATTACTTCTAAAATTTGAAAGCTTGCATCCTCTAAATAAGGTGTTTTAACACATAATTCACCTAGATTTTCAGCACCAGCATTAACAACCAATCTAACATCTAAGAAATCAGGGTCATCAAGTTCATATAAGCCCATCTTCTTTTTAGTTTCAACTGCTACTTCAATCTTAAAATCACTTTTTTGTGATTGAGAATAAATAGCTAAAATAAATTCATCCTGATCAAACACAAAAGGAATATCTAATTGATCAAAATTAATTATTCCAGAATCATATGAATCAATTAAACCAAAATGGTATCTAGCTCTATCAGCGATAATATCATTTGTAATATTGTCAATTGAATCAATTAAGCCAATAGGGAAGATTGTCATGTTTTCTCTTCTTCCTTCTTTGTTCTTCTTACTCTTTTTATTTGAAGAAATGAAATCATCAATATAACGTCTTACATTGTTACCCATAAAGGCATTTTCACCAATTGATTTAATTGTTGTAGGAAGAATTACTTCATTGATATCGCATGAAATAAATGCCCAATCCTCAATTGTTTCTAAGCCTTCTGAGAAAAATATTTCCCTTAAATTCTTACATCCAGCAAAAGCATATTCACCAATTAAACGTAATGTTCTTGGGAATGTAACCTTTCTCAATTTATTCATTTTATTAAATGAATTTGGAGCTATTTTACCAACTGGACAAGATTCTATATATTCAGGTATTTCAATTTCTGTATCAGTTGCAGAGCAGCCTGTTATAACAGCTATTTTACCTTCAATTTCATACTGTAGCATAGGTTACCTCCTATTTAGTCGAAAATATATATTATATTTTATCACATTTTTCATATATTCTCAAATCATATTAAAAAGGCTATGAATATATTCATAGCCCGTAGTTTATCTTTTCTTTAATTCCTCTTCTATATCATTCCATGAAACACCTTTTGTCTGCATTTCAACTGTTAAATGATAAATTAAATCAGCAACCTCAAAAACGATGTCATCATGCTTACCATCCTTACAAGCAAGGATTGCTTCTGTTGCTTCTTCTCCAACCTTCTTTAAAATCTTATTATCTCCATGGTCAACTAAATAATTAGTATAAGAACCTTCCTTAGGATTTTTAATTCTATCCTTAATTGTATTTTCTAAATTAATAAATTCATTATCAGACGATGTAACCTTTCCTCTATTTAAAGTAATTTCAACATCTTCATCTAAATCCCTATAAAAGCAAGTAACATTTCCTGTATGGCATGAAATACCACCTGTTTGTTCAACCTGGAATAATAAAGCATCACCATCACAATCAATTGCTAAGCCCTTCATCTTTTGAAAATAGCCTGATGTTTCGCCCTTAACCCATAAGGATTTTCTTGATCTAGAATAATATGTCATTTGTTTAGTTTCTAATGTTTTTTCCAATGCTTCCTTATTCATATAAGCAACCATTCTAACATGCTTATTATGATAATCTTGAATAACACAGCATACTAAACCTTTTTCATCAAATTTGACTTCCTTTAATATTTCTTCTTTTGTCATTTTCTCACCACTACTCCTTTATCAATTAGATAATCCTTCAAATCATTAATAGCAATTTCTTTATAATGGAATATTGAAGCTGCAAGACCTGCATCTGCTAAGCCTTCAGTAAAAACCTCATAAAAATCTTCCATTTTACCTGCACCACCTGATGCAATAACAGGGACATTTACCGCACTTGAAATAGCTTTTGTTAAATTAATTTCAAATCCATCCTTTTTTCCATCAGTATCCATTGACGTAACTAAAAGCTCACCAGCTCCTAAGGAAACTGCCTTTTTAGCCCATTCTATTGCATCAGCACCTGTTGGAATTCTTCCACCATTTAAATATACTTCATAAAATTTACCATTCCATTTAGCATCTATGGCAACAACAATACATTGGCTTCCATATTTATGAGCTCCATCACTAATTAGCTTAGGATTTTTAAAAGCACTTGAATTTATTGATACCTTATCAGCTCCTGCATCTAAAATACGTTTCATATCATCTAATGATGATATTCCACCACCAACAGTAAGTGGAACAAAAACAACACTTGCAGTCTTTTTAACAACATCAACAATTGTTCCTCTTCCCTCATGAGATGCTGTAATATCTAAAAATACAATTTCATCTGCTCCTAAATCAGAATAACCTTTAGCTATTTCAACAGGATCTCCTGCATCCTTTAAATTTATGAAATTAACACCTTTAACAACTCTTCCATTTTTAACATCTAAGCATGGAATTATTCTTTTTGCTAACATATTTAATCCTCAAATAATCTTATAGCTTCTTCTAAATTAATAGCATTAGAATAAATAGATTTACCTAAAATTATTCCATATGCTCCAATTTCTTTAGCTTTAATAATATCATTAATTGATTTAGCTCCACCTGATGCAACAACATCAAGCTTTGTTTCATCAATTAGCATTTTTGTTTGTAATTCATTTATACCTTCTAATGTTCCATCCTTTGCTATATCGGTAAAAATAATTGTTTTTACACCAATTCCTTTTAATTTTTTAGCAAAATCTATCGCATTTATCTCAGATACATCAAGCCAACCACGGGTAGCTACCATCATATTTTTGCAATCAATTCCAACAACTATTTTATCTCTTCCAAATTTATTAATTGCTTCTTTAACAAATTCTAAATTTAAAGCACTTGATCCCAAAATTACTCTATCAACACCAATAGATAATATATTTTCTATATGAGAAATAGTTCTTATTCCCCCACCAAGTTCAACTTTAATATCTACTTCTTTTATAATTTTTTCAACTGATTCTAAATTTAAGCTTTTGCCTTCCTTAGCACCATCTAAATCTACTAAATGTAGATATGTAGCACCCATGGATTTCCATTTTTTAGCTTGAATTACTGGATCACCATATTCAGTTACCTTATTATAATCACCTTTATATAATCTAACACATTTACCATCATGTAAATCTATTGCTGGATATAATTTCATTATAATTCACCAAAATTCTTTAAAATTTGTAATCCAACCTCACCTGACTTTTCAGGATGAAATTGAGTTGCATAAATATTTTTATAATTTATAGCACAAGGATAAACAACGTTTGCATATTCTGCACAAGCAATTTTATATTCACTATCATCTAAATGATATGAATGAACAAAATATACATATTTTTTATCTAATCCTTTTAACAAAGGATTATCTTTAATTACATTTATTTGATTCCATCCTATTTGAGGAACCTTAAAACCATTATCATCAAATTTGATAATATTACCTTTTAAAAAGCCTAAGCCATCATGAATTCCATATTCATAAGATTTTTCAAAAAGCATCTGCATTCCAACACAAATACCTAAAATAGGTGTACCTTTTTTAAAAACATCATTTATTACTTCAACAAATCCTTTTCTTTTAAAAGCATCCATCGCATCACTAAAAGCACCTACGCCAGGTAAAATTACCTTATCCGCATTCAATATTTCTTCTTTTGATGATGTTATTTTAGCTTCATATCCTAAATATTTAAAGGCATTTAAAACAGAACCTAAGTTACCAACACCATAATCAATTATAGCTATCATAAAACACCTTTAGTTGTTAAAGAGCCCTTCATATTTGGGTCAATTTTGATTGAATCTTTAATACATTTAGCTAATGATTTAAACATTGCTTCAATTATATGATGGGCATTTGTTCCTCTTAAAATCACAAAATGTAAATTCATTTTAGCATTATCAGCAAAGCTTCTAAAGAATTCATCAACACATTGAGTTTCAAATTCACCAACTAAATCTCTTTCAAATTTTGAATTAGATTCATAATAGCTTCTATTTGAAATATCGATAGCGCACATAACAAGGGCATCATCCATTGCCATTGTAAATGATTGATAACGAGCTATTCCTACTCTATCTCCTAATGCTTTATATAAAGCCTCACCTAAAACAATGCCTGAATCTTCTACTGTATGATGCATATCTACTTTTGTATCGCCATCACAAATAAAATCTAAATCAAAGCCTGCATGCTTAGCTAAAGTGTTAATCATATGATCGAAAAAGCCAATTTTTGTATCTACAAAAATTTTACCGCCGCCATCTAAATTTAATTTGCATTTAATTTTAGTTTCTTTAGTATTTCTTTCAATTTCTGCTGTTCTCATATAATTTAACCACCCTTAACAATTCATTATTCTCATCAACATTTCCAACTGTTATTCTTGCTGGACCTGTTTTAAATTTCCTTATATAAATTTTATTTTTTATTAATAAATCATCAAGCTCTTTATCAATATTTAAATAAATAAAATTAGCTTCACTAGGTAAAGGATTATAACCTAAATTTTTAAATTCATTTATTAATCTTTCTCTTTCAGATTTTATTTTTTCAATATTTTCTTTATATAAATCATAATTATTTATTGCAATTTCAGCCATAATAAGTGATAAAGTTGTAACACTATAAGGTGGCTTTACTGCATTGATCATATTGATATTATCTTCATTTGATATCGCATATCCAACTCTTATAGATGGAAGGCTCATTGCCTTAGAAAAAGTTCTAAATGCGATAACATTATCATATTCCATACCTAAATATGTATAATCACATTTTGCAAAATCTATATATGCTAAATCTAATAAAACTAATCCTTTAGATGATTTAGCAATTCTTCTAATTTCCTTTTCTTCTAAAAAAGCACCATTAGGATTATTTGGTGAACAAATTAATACTAATTTTGGATTATATTTATTAATTAATTCAATCATTAAATCAACATCAAATAAATTATTTTTAAAATCAACTGGAATAAATTTAGCTAAAGATAATTCAGCAAATACCTGATACATAGAAAAAGATGGAGAAAATGATAAAACTATATCATTTGGTTCTAATGTTGCTCTAAAAGTTGTTTCAATTAATTCATCACTTCCAACACCTACAGTAACATTTGATTCTTTAACCTTAAATCTTTTAGCAATAGCCCTACATAAATCTATAGCTGCCATATCAGGATATCTATTAAAATTTATATTCTTTATTTTATTTTCAAATTCTTCTTTTATTTTATCTGGAACATTATAAGGTGATTCATTAGCATTTAATATAACACCTTCTGTTAAATTTTTAGAAAAATATGGTTCCATACCTTCAAAACTTTTCTTTAAAAACTTCACTATTCTTCACCTCTTAAACGAGCTGATAATGCATGCATTTCTAAGCCTTCAGCTTTAGCGAATGTATCAACATCATTTGCTAAAGCTTTAGCTGATTCTTTATCAAATTCAATTAAAGATGTTTTCTTAATGAAATCATCAACACCTAAAGGTGAGAAAAATCTAGCTGTACCGCATGTAGGTAATGTATGATTAGGTCCTGCCATATAATCACCTAATGCCTCAACTGAATAATGACCAATGAAGATAGCACCAGCATTAGTTAGCTTATCAACTAATTTATTAGCATTATCAATTGAAATTTCTAAATGTTCTGGAGCTATTTTATTAGATAATTCTATAGCTTCATCTAAATTCTTAACTAAAATAATTTTTGAACAATTTGTTAATGATTTTTCTAAAATAGATGTTCTTGATGAAATCTTTAAAAATTCATTAATCCATTCAACTGTTTTTCTTGCAACATCTAAAGATGTAGTAAGCAATGTAGATGATGCAATTTCATCATGTTCTGCTTGAGCCATTAAATCAGCTGCAATGAATTTAGGATTTGATGTATCATCTGCAATAACTAAAACCTCTGAAGGTCCTGCAACAGAATCAATTCCAACCTTACCATATACTTCCTTTTTTGCTAAAGCAACAAAAATATTACCAGGTCCTGTAATTTTATCTACAGCCTCAATTGTTTTTGTTCCATAAGCTAAGGCAGCAATTGCTTGAGCTCCGCCTATTTTATAAACATGATCTACACCACATACATATGCTGCAGCAATAACATTTTTATTAACTTCACCTTTTGGTGCTGGTGTTACCATTGTAATATTTTTGCAACCAGCAACCTTTGCAGGCATTACATTCATAATTACAGAAGATGGATAAGCTGCCTTACCACCTGGTACATAAACTCCAACACGCTCTAAAGGTGTAATTCTTTGACCAAGCTTTTCACCTAATGAGCCTTCATATAAAAATGTTTTTCTTAATTGATGAGTATGATAATCATATACTCTATCCTTTGCTTTTATTAATACCTCTTGCATTTTTTTATCTAATGATTCAAAAGCTTTCTTTTGTTCTTCCTTTGAAATTTCGATATTTTTAATATCAAAATTAGGATCATCAAATTTTTTTGTATATTTAACTAAAGCTTCATCACCATTTTTTATTACATCAGCAATGATTTCTTGAACAATTGGTAAATATGCTCCTCCATTCATTGCTCCTCTTTTATTTAATACATCTAAATAATTTACAATATCTTTCTTATCTTTTATAATTTCTATCATTTTATTTTTCCTCAACTAAACCTCTAAAACCTTCAATAATATTAAACACATCATCATATTTAGTTTTTAAAGAAGCATTATTAACAATTAAGCGTGCACTTAAATTTTCAATTGTTTCTTTAACTTCTAAACCATTTTCTTTTAATGTTCTACCACTTTCAACTATATCGACAATAACATCTGATAAGCCTGTAATAGGACCTAGCTCAACTGAACCATTAAGCTTAATAATATTAGTGTTTTGATGTCGTGATTCAAAATAATGGGCTGCAATATTTGGATATTTTGTAGCTACATTTAATGTTGTCTTATTTAAATAAGAATTATCATTAACCTTACCACAAACACACATTCTACATTTACCGAAGCCTAAATCTAAAACTTCAGCAATATCTCTATTTTCTTCTAAAATAGTATCCTTACCAACAACACCTAAATCAGCAACACCTGAATCAACAAAAGTTGGTACATCAGATGGTTTTGCTAAAAAGAATCTATATTTTAAATCGCTAGATTCAATAATTAATCTTCTATCATCATCTGCAATTACAATATCGCATAAATTTAATTCTTTTAGCATCTTTAAAATCTTATCAGCAAGTCTACCCTTTGATAACGCAAATGTAAGCATATTATACCTCCAATAATTTGAAGCTATTATTAGTGTATGAAATTACCTTACTATAACCAAATTCCTTAGCATATTTGATAGTTTCATCCAAGCTTTCTAATCTTAAATCATTAACAATGATTCCTTCTTCTCTAAATGAATCATTCATCTTTAATGAATAAATATAAGAATCCTTATCACTATAGCTTATATATCTTTCTTGTTTTATATCAATCAAATTATTTTCAATCGCAAATAATGTTAAAAGATCAATATCTAAACCAAAGCCAATGTCTGAATAATCAAGACCAAATGATTTAAATACATTACATCTTCCACCTGATACAATTGATTTTGAAGCATTTTCTAAATAAATATCAAATATAATACCTGTGTAATATGTTGCATAAGGATAAATTGAAAAATCAAATATAATATTTCCAACACCTAATTCTCTTAAAGTATTATAAATATCTTTTAAATATAATGCCTCTTTTAAAGCTTTATAGCCTTTTAAATCATTAATTAAATTATCAATAAATCTTAATTTTCCACCCTTTAGCATTAAATCAAATAAAAATTGATGATGCTTAGGCTCCAAATTATTTTTTAATAATTCATTTAATGAAACATAATCCTTATGCTCAATATCAGCATAAATTTCTTTTTTTAATTCTTCATTTATATTAAAATCATCAAATAATAATTCTAAAAATCTAGATGAACCTAAATGAATTGAATAATTTTTAATATTTAATTTATTTAAAGCCTTATGAGCTATATAAATAGCTTCAATATCAGATTCTATATTTTCTTTTCCAACAAGCTCAATGCCTGCTTGTAGGAATTGGTGTGATTTACCTTGATAAAGCTTAGGATATCTAAATGTGTCAGCTGAATAACAATATTTAGCAGGTGCCTTAATATTATTTGATGATACAAAGCGAGCAATTGATGCTGTCATATCATTACATAAAGCTAATACTTCTCCTCTATGATTTATTAGATTATATAAATCTGGCTTTTGAATTCCTTTATCAGAGTATACATCTATATATTCAACACCTGGTGTTTTGATTAATTCAAGACCAAATGATTTAAAACAATCTAACAATGAATTTTCAATTTCCTTTTTTATTAATATTTCTTTTCCATAAGAATCTTTAAATCCTTCTGAAGTGTGTAATTTATAATTTTTCATGTAACCACATCTCCTTTATCTTAAAAACAAATATTATTCATTATATTTTATCATAATATATAAAAAAAATCTATATTTTATAAAATATAGATAATTTCTTCAAAATATAACGTTTTTTGTAGAATAAAATTAGTTAATTAACAATTTTTTGATAAGCTAATCTTTCGCTGCCATCCTTTAAATATATGATTCCACACTTCTTAAAATCATTCTTTTCAAGATTATGCTGCATTATAAGATTATCCTTATGAGTATCAATTCTAATGTTATCAACTAAATTTTCTGCATAATTTAATATAACACTTAAAATTCCTTTTTTAGAAAAGGAACTTGCTACTTTATGAATGACACCGTATTCATCGTTATTTAGCCATCTTCCGTTATCTATTATTTTATAAGTTGGATCTTCACCAATAAAGAAAGTGAAGCATCCGCAAATATTATTAAATTCATCTAAAATAACGTGATGATGTCGATGCTCTATGTCAAAAATGATATCTTCTTTTAATGGCTTATTATTCTTCCATTGATTAGGATTGCCATTTAAAGCCATATACATTCTTGCTTTAGAATATATATCTAATATTAAGTTTAAATCTTCAATTGTAGATTTTCTAACTTTCATATCATTTTCGCTCCTTTTTAAAATTTATTATACATTTAAAAATAATAATGTCAATATCAATTGTATACAATTTTAAATTTTAAAAAAATAAAGCGATTGCTCGCTTTATTCCCACTCAACATCAACTCTTGATATAAATTGATATTTATATTCATGATGAGTTGGATAATCCAACTCCTTTGCTCTTTTTTTAGCATCTTCAAGCATATCTACATATGGCAAATTATATTCTTTACACATTTTAATTAACACATTCATAGATTCTTGAATATATAAGCCATATTTTTGATATATAAAATTAGCATAATATTTTAATACTTCTTCAAAAACATCATAATGTTTTGAATAATACAAAAGAGGAATTCGTCCTGCATATCTTTGATTTTCATAGACTAATGCTCGAGGTTGTAATTCTATGAAATCTTGATTAGCAAATAAATTGATAACACCTCTTCTTTCTCTCTCAGCTGGTGTATAGTCTCTATATGATAAATAGTCAAACATATTATTTTCATACATTTTTTTTAATATCTTTGGTATTTCTTGATAATAGTATTCTTCATAATCACAGACATAAGTACATTGCCTAAAATAGATTGGTATCCATTCCATCAAATCAAATTTGTTTTTGCTATCAGTTGTATTAATCAATTTATCTATTGTATTAAATAAATCATCTCGCTTTATCATAACATTTTCTGTTCGCCATTTTTTTAACAAGTCATTAGTTATTGAGTAAAATTCAATTTCTTCTTGTGATGGATTATCTTTATATAATCCAATACAATAATATTTCTTTATTTCTTCTAAACTTCTCATATATTTCACCTTGTATATTTAATATCTATACGTCTCAACAAATGATGATTCTTTCTATGCTTCTTACTCTTTAATTTATTATATTTATTTTTATTGTCTGAAGCAATAAAAAAGTCGTTAAAAAAGCGAAATTAATCGCTTTATTCCCACTCAACATCTTCTCTATAAACAAATTGATATTTATATTCATGATGTGTTGGATAATCTAATTCTTTCGCTCTTTTTTTAGCATCTTCTAGCATATCTACATATGGCAAATTATATTCTTTACAAAACTTAATTAATACATTCATAGATTCTTGAATATATAAGCCATATTTTTGATAAATATAATTTGCATAATATTTTAATATATCTTCAAAAACATCTAAATGTCCTGAATAATATAGAAGAGGTATTTCTCCTGCATATTTTTGATTTTCATAGACTAATGCTCGAGGTTGTAATTCTGAGAAATCTTGATTAGCAAATAAATGGATAACACCTATTCTTTCTCTCTCAGCTGGTGTATATTCTCTATATGACAAATAGTCAAACATATTATTTTCATACATTTTTTTGTAAATCTTTGGTATTTCTTGATAATAATAATCTTCAAAAACATTATCGTTTGTTGCCAAGAAAAAACGATTTGAAACAATATTCATTAATCTACTACAACCCACTTTTTTATTATCAGCATTAATAATCACCATTTCTATTGCTTCATCCAGTTCGTTTTTACATTCAATAGCATGTTCAGTTCTCCAATGTGTGTATGATTCTTTCGATATATTATAAAATTTTATTTCTTCTTCAGTTGGTTTTTTTCTAAAAATAAGATAATCATGTTTAATATCTTCTAGATTCTTCATAACATTTCCCTTTCTATGCTTCTTACTCTTTAATTTATTATATTTGTTTTTATTGTTTACTACAATAAAAAGTCATAAAAAAAAGACGAATTACTCGTCTTATTCTAAATTATCCATAAATTCTTTAAAGTATGCAGGTATCTCAGAATCAAATTCCATCCACTGTCCAGTTCTTGGATGAACAAATCCAATTGTTTTTGCATGTAAGAATTGTCCTTGATCTCCGATTACTTTTCTTCTTCCATAAGTCTTATCACCAACTAAAGGATGTCCAATATATTCTAAATGAACTCTAATTTGGTGAGTACGACCAGTTTCTAGTCTACATTCAATGTAGGTAAAATCTTTAAATCTTTTTAAAACTTTAAAATTTGTGATAGCTTCTTTGCCGTCTTTTGTAACAGCCATTTTCTTTCTATCTTCTTTAGATCTACCTATAGGAGCATTAATTCTTCCTTTTTCTTCATTAATAACTCCATATACTAAAGCATGATATGTTCTTTTACATGAATGATTTTTTAATTGTTCTGTTAATGATTTAGACGCATTATCATTTTTAGCAATCATTAATAAACCTGTTGTATCCTTATCAATTCTATGAACGATACCAGGTCTTTCAACTCCATTAATGCTAGATAAATCATCTAATTCATATAACAAACCATTAACAAGTGTAACATCGTTAGATGTTAGTGAAGGATGAACTACTAATCCTTTTGGCTTATTTACAACCGCAACATCCTCATCCTCATAAACAATTTCTAAATTTAAATCCTTAGCTTCTAAATCAAGCTTTTTAGTTTCTAAATCAGGAATTGTTATAACATCATTTTCTTGAGCCTTATATGATGGCTTAACAGCCTTATCATTAACTAAAAATACGCCATTTTTAACATTTTCAGTTATAAAATCACGAGAAAATTCAGGTTTTAATGAAGCAATTGCTTTATCTATTCTAATGTCTTTTAATTCGTTTTTTATAATCAACTTTTCCATTGTTATCTTTTCCTTCAAAGAATAATAAATATATTGCGTATAAAATAAGTCCTATAACTAAAAATGCATCAGCTAAATTAAAGATTGGAAAGCTAGATTTAAATAAAGCTTCAGATATTGAATCTAATGGTCCAAAAGAAATCATATCAACAACACCTGCTCTATATTCCTTTAAAGGTGTTATACAGATAAATCTATCGATTAGATTTCCAAAGCATCCAGCAAAGGCTAAAGTAACACCGATTGCTCTTAGCTTATGATTTTTCCAATCATTTCTTATAGCTAAATATCCTAATAATATAGATGCAACTAAAGATATAATAACTAAAATCCAAGTTGAATCAGATAACAAGCTCCAAGCCATACCAGTATTTAATTTATAATCTAATGTTAAAAATTTATAATCTCCAAATTTTATTGCAACAAAATTTGAAAATGCTTCTTTTTGAGTAATCCATTTTGTTAATTGGTCTAGAATTACTAAAATTGCGAATAATAAACATGTAACAAGCATCTATATCACTCCTTTTATAATTAATATTATAACTGTTAAATAACAAGCTATAAATGGTATTAATAAATCAATAAAATATAAAATATATTTTCCTTTGATATTTTCTGCGATGAATTTCAAATACAAATGTTCTGTTAAAAATATAATTAAGAATAGGATTGTCGCAACTATAAATGCTAACAATCTTATATAATTTATAAATATGAATAAATTAATTGTTAAAATTAATGGCCCAATTAAGATAATTAATGATAATAATAAAGATAATAATAAAGCTTTTATTTTATCGCTTATTTTTATATTTAATTTTTTTATTTCTAAAGATACTTCTTTATACTTCTTTATCATTGATATATCCTAACAAATAGATAGCATCACTAAAATGACTTACAGGTACTAATGCCATCTTTTCTTTATTCTTAATTGTATTATATGCTTCTAAAGCATCTTCATAATTATCCTTTGGACAAAAGAATATATCTACATTATCTTCAAATGCAGTATATATTTTTTGTTTAATTCCGCCTATTTTCCCTACATTACCTTCTAAATCAATTGTTCCTGTACCTGAGACCTTATAACCTTTTGTTAAATCATATTCTTTAAATAATTTATTAAAGATTGATAAAGCTTGCATCAAGCCACCTGATGGTCCACCAACCAAATTGGATTTAATGCTTATTTTAGGACTTATAGTTTCATAATTTATATCATACATATCGTATGCATAAAAATTATTATAGTCGATATCTTCTTCAGTAAATATTATTTCTTTATTATCTCTTAAGATAGTATAAGAATCTAATTTATCATCAAAAAGATGGTTATGAAGAGCATCTTGAAAATTATTTCTTCCATCATCAATAGAAATATCATTTATTTTAATAATTCTATCTCCAATTCTTAAAGATGATTTTTTACTATAATAAGTGACCTCTATACCTTTATATTTATATTCTATATTAATATCAGGAACTTCATATTTCATAAGTTCACTATAAACTAATATTATTGATTTAGCAATACTAGATTCTTTTTGGATTTGACCTACTTTAAATCTTTCTAAATCACTTAAATTATTATAATTTTCATTCAAATCTGAAACATCAGCAGTTTTAATATTTGAACAAATTAAATTTTGAAGGATAGTTGAATGCTCAAAATCAATAACATAAATTGAAGAAAAGCTTCCTTTTTCTTCATATTCTGTATCAACCTTAATCATATCATTAATATTTTGAGTATCACCTTTTAAGGTAATATCTTTATTAGTTCTTATTGTTCCCATAATAACTATAGGAATATTTATTAATAAGGAAAAAGCTAATAATGGCCAATGTTTTTTTATATATTTCTTAATCATTATTTTATAGATAATTCTAAATTATTCATTTGGTGATATTTAACACCTGCAGCATCAAGCATACGCTTAGATGCCATAACAGAATCAGATAAAGCATGCTTATCAGATAAATATACTATTTCTTCAACTCCAGCTTGAATTAAAAGCTTAGCACATTCATTGCATGGGAATAATGTTACATAAAGCTTAGATCCCTTTAAATTAGAATTTGAATTTAAAATAGCATTTGCTTCTGCATGAACAACATAAGGATATTTAGTATTCAAAGGATTTGAATCACTCTTTCCCCATGGAAATTCATCATCCTCACAGCCCTTTGGAAAGCCATTGTAGCCAATTGCGATAATTCTTTTATCTTTATTAATAATACATGCTCCTACTTGTGTAGATGGGTCTTTACTTCTTTTAGCAGAAAGTAAAGCAATACCCATGAAATATTCATCCCAGCTAATATGCATAAGAATCCTCCTATTATGGATTTAATCTATCTGGTCCACGGAATATGAACATAGCATCCTTAATGCCTTCGTTGAATAAAATCATAGTGATTCTATCAACACCAATTCCGAATCCTCCATGAGGAGGGCAACCATATTTGAAGAAGTCTAGATAGAACTCAACATCCTTTTCTAAGCCTTTTTCTTTACATTGCTTTAATAAAACATCATATCTGTGTTCTCTTTGAGCACCAGTTGTGATTTCGCATCCCTTCCAAATTAAATCATATCCACAAGGAACACCATTTTTATCTCTCATATGATAGAATGCTCTACATTCTGCTGAATAACCTGTGATGAACATGAATTCATGACCAAACATATCCATAGATAATTTTTCTACTAATCTTTCACCTTCAGTAGTTAAATCACCCTTTTCAGATTCATCAACCTTATAACCATATCTTTTTTCTAATTCATCATATACATTATGTAAATCCATTACAGGGAAAGGAAGCTTTGGTACAATTACATCAATACCGAATTTTTCTTTAATTTCTTTTCCATATTTTTGCTTAACACCCTTTAAGGCATATTGAAGCATTTTTTCTTCCATCTTCATAACATCTTTATAAGATTTAATGTATGAAAATTCCAAATCTAAGCCTGTAAATTCAGTAGCATGCTTACGTGATGCAAATTTTTCAGCTCTAAATACTGGACCTGTTTCAAATATTCTTTCAAAGCCTGCAGCCATAGCCATTTGCTTATAGAATTGAGGTGATTGAGCAAGATAAGCATTCTTATCAAAATAATCTACCTTAAATACACCAGCACCTGATTCTGATTCAGCACCAATTAGCTTTGGTGTATGAATTTCAATAAAATCCTTATTTACTAAGAATTCTCTACATTTATTTACGAAGCATGATTGAACTTTAAACATTAAAGTATTCTTATCTGTACGTAGATCAATCCATCTATAGTCTAATCTTAAATCGATATTAGTTTCTTCTCCTTTTGGAGCAACAATTGGAGATGGTTCAGCAATTGAAGATAAAATCTTAATCTTATCTGGATACATTTCCATACCATTTAATTTAACATATTCACTCTTTACAATCATACCTTCTGCTTCAATTACAGTATCAATTGTAATTGATGCAAGCATTTCTTCCCAATTAGGATGCTTTGCCTTTTCAATTGTAATTTGTAATTTTGAAGAAACATCTCTTAAAACGATGAAGCACATTGACTTTTTATTTCTGATATTTTCGACAAAGCCTGCAACCTTATTAACTTGCTTTAGCTTAATGTCTTTAATCATAACTCTTTGCATATTAATTCTCCTTCTTTTCTTTACAACTAGCACAAGCACCTAATGCTTGTGTATTTAATTTATTTATAATATATGGATATACATCATATAAAGAAATTGTTTCTTGTTCATCTGTTTGATTATCCTTAATATTGATTGTGAATGAATCAAGCTCATTATCTCCTAATATACATGTAAATCTAGCATTATTCTTATCTGCTTCTTTAAATTGGCCTTTAATTCCTCTATCCTTATAATCAAGCTCACAAGATAAACCACCAATACGGCAGATATTAGCTAATTTAATTGATTCAAGTCTTGCTCTATCACCAAGTGATATGAAATATACATGAATTGAATCTGGTCTAGATAATTTTTTACCAGCATATGATGTAGCTAATAATAATCTTTCCATACCAAATGCCATACCAACACCTGGTGTATCAGGACCATCTAAATCCTTAATTAAATTATCATATCTTCCACCTGCACCAATTACATTTTGAGCTCCAAATTCAGGGATATTTACCTCAAGCTCAAATACAGTGTGTGAATAATAATCTAATCCTCTAACTAAATTATCATCTATTTCATATTTTAATTGCATTTGATCTAATGCATTTAAAACTGTTTCAAATCTCTTTTTAGATTCTTCATTTAAATAATCTTTAATCTTAGGTGCTGTTTTAAAGAATTCTTGATCCTTATCAACCTTACAATCTAAAATTCTTAAAGGATTTTTAACTAATCTATTCTTACAATCCTCACATAAGCAATCAGTATATTGACTAAAATGCTTAACTAACACATCTCTATAATTAGCTCTTGATTGAGCATCACCTAATGTATTGATTTTTACCTTTACATCCTTTAATCCTAAAGATCTAATAACTGATGCACCTAAAGCGATAACTTCAGCATCAATTAATGGTGAATCACTACCTAAGGCTTCAACACCAAATTGGTTGAATTGTCTATTTCTACCCTTTTGTGGACGTTCATATCTAAACATAGGTCCCATATAAAATAATTTATTTACAGGGTTATCAACATATAATTTATTTTCAATAAATGCTCTTGCAACACCAGCAGTTCCTTCTGGTCTTAAAGTTATAAGTCTTTCAGATCTATCCTTAAAATCATAAGTTTCTTTTGTAACCATATCTGATGTATCATTTAAATCTCTATGGAATACATTGAAAGATTCAAAAATAGGTGTTCTAATTTCTTTATAGTTATAAAGCCTACATACCTTTCTTACAACTTCTTCTAATTTTACCCAATCATTAACTTCAACTGGTAAAATGTCATATGTTCCTTTTGGTTTAGCAATCATTTTTATTTCCTCCTTAAAAAAATAAAGCATCCTTACAGCATAAGGACGCTTATTAGACGTGGTACCACCTTAATTTAGAAAAATAATTTTTTCTCTTAAATCGTTAACGCCTGATACGACCTTTTTTAAAGGCATTCCGAAGTGTCTATAATTAACCATTTATGAATGCTTCCACCAACCATTCTCGCTAGAATAAATTAAAGTTAATTTTTTTCTTCTTCATCAATTTAAAACACATTATTTATTTTACAATAAATAAAGCCTAATTTCAAGAATTAGGCCATTTATAAATGAATAACAATTATGATATTAATTCTTCTTTAGGACTAAGGTCTTCATCATCTTTATTTTCATCATTTAAAATATTTATAGTACTAGATATTACATCCATTAAATTATTAACAAATGTTTCTTCTTCAATTATTTCATCTAAATTTGTTGATGAATATAAGCTAGACATTAAAAGTCCTATATTTTCATCAGTTTTCTTTTCTTCTCTTAAGAATTCATTTTCAATATTTAATTCATTTAATGTCTTATGTAAATAAGCAAAAGCATAACGATTATTTATATACATTTTATATGGCTTTCCATATTCATTGAAGGCTTCATCTAATATACCATAAAGCATATTTTTATTTTTGTTGAATGGCTCTGTCATATATTTAAATAAATGCTTATTTAAATTTGGATAATATAAATAAATCATTAAAGGTCTAATATTTTTTTCTTTAATAACTAAAGGCATATAGCTTAAGAATAAATAGCATTCAGAATTTTGAAAATCCATATTTTTAAATTCTAAAACAAATTCATTATTAACCTTATTTAATCTAGATTTTGTTTCTAAATATGGAAGCGGTCTTAAAATCATTTCATATGTATAATTTTCATCATCAATTATTGAATACACACATAATTCCTTTGAAAAAGCATCAATTATTCTATCAAATTCAGCTTCAATTATGGAATTTAAATATGATAAATGCTTATATAATTCAGTTATTTCTAGATCGTTTGCCATTTGGATTCTTTTCCCAGGATAATATCTATAAATAACTAAATTCAATTCTTCCATCACTCTCATATTATTATCATGATAATAAGTTTTATCAAAATCAGTCATTTCATTTTTAGTCTTTAATGAAAATAAAATTGCATTACAATCATAAATTGTAACACCAGTTGAATTTGATGTTAGTATATCATGAACATAATTGAATGATTCAGAGCCTATGAATAATTGACCACCAAATGAATCATCTATCATTGTTTCAACAAATGTAAACATTGAATCAGGGTTATTTTTTCTTACAAAATAGAAAATATCACCCGAATTAAATGATTTAAAATAGCCTCTATCTATGAATTTTTTTAACAATTTTTTGCAATCAAAAAATAATTTTTTATTCATATTATTCACCCTTAAAAACTAAAACTCTTTTTATACCATAAGTTTTATTCTTTATAAGCTTTAAATTCTCATAATCTTCTTTAAATTTAGATTCCTTTGCCATTTCAAAAACTATTAAGCCTTTTTTATTTAAAATCTTTTTTGCTTTTTCCATAATAAAATCTATATCATTCATCTTATAAGGTGGATCTAAAATTATTAAATCAAATTTAACATCAATCTTATCTATGAAATCAATATAATCTAAATTATAAAAATGGGCATCTAAAATACCTAATTTAGCCGCATTTTTCTTACACACATCCAAAGCTTTATTATTTAAATCATTTAAATAAATGCTTTCCATACCACGAGAACATGCTTCTAGAGCCATCGCACCAGAGCCTGCGAATAAATCAAGACAAATACCACCATCAAAATATGGTCCTATCATATTAAATATAGCTTCTCTTACACTATCTTGAGTTTCTCTTGTAGTTTCAAGATTAGTCATATCAATTATTCTATGTCTAAATTTACCAGCAACTATTCTCATGATATCCTCCTTATTTAGGCATTTTGTCTACTTTTTTATAATCGATTCTTCTACCATTAAATCTATGCTTATTTAAATCACGCAAGAATCTTAAAGCATCAGAATTAATTTCAATAAAAGATTCATTATCCTTAATAACAATTTTACCGAAATGCTCACGATGAATTTTTAATTCATCATGGAAATATACAACAAGCTGATTTGGTCTTACATTATCCTTCTTACCAACATTTACACTTATTATACTCTTTTCTTTCGCATCACTAAAGCCTTTTGCTTTTTCTTTTTTATTATCCTTTTTACCTTTAGATTTAGAATCCTTACTTTTAAATGTAACAGATTGAATATCATTATATGTTCTATCATTTGTATTAATCATTTCAAGTAAAGCATTAATCAAAGGCATAGGATCTTTATTTTGCTTAGAAAGCTTTAAAATCAAAGAATCATATTTATGCATATCCTCTAAAGATTCCATCTTTTCATTGATCTTTAAATATAAATTCTTTTGTCTTTTTGCTTTAATATCATCAATTGTTGGAATATCTAAAACAGTAATTTTATGATGAATATATTTTTCTAATTCCTCAATTTGACGTCTTGAATGAGATGTAGCAAAAGTTATAGCAACACCATAAGTACCTGCTCTTGCAGTTCTTCCAATTCTATGAACATAAAGCTCATCCTCATTTGGAATATCATAATTGATAACAGCTTCAATACCAGATACATCGATACCACGAGCTGCAACATCTGTAGCAATTAAAATGTTAATAGCACCTGTTCTATATGCATCCATTACTCTTTCTCTTGATTTTTGTTTTAAATCACCATGTAATCCATCAGCTTTAAAATTTAAAGATTGTAAATATAATACTAATTCATCAACCATTGATTTTGTATTAGTAAAAATCATAACACTATTAAATTCATATAAATCTAATAATCTTAATAATAAATCCTTCTTAGATTCTCTTTTTACATAATAAACCATTTGGTTAATATTTTCTACAGTTAATGATTTAGCATCAATTTTTACAAATTTAGGATCAATCATATACTTTTTGCTGACATTTTTAATAAATGGTGGCAAAGTAGCTGAAAATAAAGCTGTTTGACGATTCTTTGGAGTTTCTTTTAAGATTGTTTCTAAATCGTCTTCAAAGCCCATTTTAAGCATTTCATCCGCTTCATCTAAAACCAAATATTTAACATTATCAAATTTTAATTTTCCTCTTTCCATCATATCGATGATTCTACCTGGAGTACCAATTACTATTTGAGGATTTCTCTTTAAAGAATCAAATTGCTTATCATATGATTCACCACCATAAATAGTTGAAATTTTAAGCTTTTTAATATCTTTAGAAAGCTTTTCTATTTCTTTAGCTACCTGAATTGATAATTCTCTTGTTGGTGTTAATACTAATGCTTCTATATTCTTTGATTCATCATTTATATTTTCAATTAAAGGAATTGCATAGGCAAATGTTTTACCTGTTCCTGTTTGAGCCTGTCCTATAACATCATTATGGTCTAACAATAATGGAATAGATTCAGTTTGAATAGGAGTTGCCTCAAAAATATTCATTTCCTCTAACGCTTTTATTATTTTTTTATTTTCTATTAATTCATTAAAATTCAAATTTTATAACCTACCTTTTTTAAAAACGACTCATTATAACATAAACTAAATCTATAATCAAATAAAAAAGATGTTCTTTTTCAAACATCTTTTTATCTAAATACTTTATTAATTAATTTTAGCTTATTTTTTATTTCATTTAAATCTTTTTCATTTAAATCTTTTATCATAATTGGATAAGCTAATCTTTTATTTACAAAAATGAATATATATTCATCAGTCATTTTTGTTTTAAGAATTTGATTATATTTAATAATTCTTTTATTTTCTGATCCTGCTGATTTACTTATGGTATTAATTGATTCTTCATTGAATATGTAATTATATTCAATACCATTTGATAGACCTGGATTAGTTTTCAATATTCTTCTTTTTAAAGAATTTTTATTCATTGAATATGTTAAATATCCAAAAAAGACAAATAATACAGTTAGTATTAATAATAAAGCATTAAAGAAAACTATAGACGTATAAATGTAAATAACAAATGATGTTACAGCTAAAACAAATGAAGATATAGAAATAATTAAAAATAATAATCGATATTTTTTTCTTACTATTTCATTTAAATTTACGTATTCATCAATTGAATAACTATTCTTAACAACCATTATATTTTCCTCTTTTTTTCTATAATTCTTTATATTTATTAATTAAATCATTTATTTTTGATTCTTCTTGATAATTGCCATAACCAATATTAAGTATTTTTTCAACACCTTTTTCTAAATATGTAAGCATAGCTTCATTAGTTTCCATATTAATTCTAATTGATAAAACATCATCTCTATTTAATTCAACCTCTTTCATTTCATAAAAGCTTTGAACAATAAAAACTTGTTTATCTTTATTATAAGAAATTAATGGAACATTAGAAATCTTATTATTATATTTATTATTTGAAGATGTAAATAATAAACCAATTAAACTAAAGAATAAAAATGTACTTGAAACAATTATAAATAATATTTCCCACCATTGTACAGCTCCATATCTTGTTCTTCTATAAAAGAACCAAGCTATATCAGATAACAAGATAAAAGCTGAAATACCAACGCTAGTTAAAGCTTTATTTTTATTTATTTCTCCGCTTGTTCTATGCGCTAAATTAATAACATTTTCCATATGAAACACTCTCCTAATTTTTATTACGGAAAGAGTATAATACTTTAATGTTGCAAAATGTGAACAAAAAAGAAAAGTGGAATAAATCCACTTTATTTTTGGTTCTTATATATAAGAACTAGGAAGGTTGTGAAGAACGACGTTCTCCATAAGATGGTAAGCCTCACGAACTACCAATTAGGGTTCCCTAGAAAAATTGGGCATCCGGCACATGATAATCCTCAGCTCCCGTATAAAATAATTTGAGCTCCACTGCCATCTTCCTAGTACCTATATTGTAGCATATGAAATCTTTTATTTCAAGGTTTAAACTATAAATGAGTATACTATAGATATTATTCCACATAAGAATAATAAGAAACCTACAATATACATTAAAGAATCTCCTCTTGTTTCTCCACCATACTTAACACCATTTGCTCCTGGTAAGCAAATTGCTTCAAATCCTATTAAAACTAATACTATTGCAAGTAAAAAATGCTTTTGGAAAAAATTTTCAGTATGTCCTAAAAAATATACATCTATAGCATAATACAATACTAAAGCAACACTTATAACAGCAACAACAGTCATAAATATTTTTAAACCACGATAATCATTTTTCTTATCATTAGTTCTATTTGCTGTTTTTGTACTTCTATTTAAATTATCTTCTTTTTTTATTCTGGTCATATAGATAACCTCCAAACTAAAAAAGATTATAACATAATAATTTTATAATTAAAAGAAAAATAAAACCAGCAAAAGCTGATTTTATTTATTATATTATTCTTCAGTTAAAAAATCTTTAATTAATTCTGAAATATAGCCACCATTTTTAAATGTATTAATTAAGCCAATTAAAATATCAGAAATATCAATATAACCAATCTTATCTCCAATAATTTGTGATGTCTTATCGATTGTATTTGTTATAAATAATTTATCAATGCTTTCAGCATTTGTAATCTTTTCAATAGCATTTCCTGATAAAACACCATGTGTACAATATACATAAACCTTTTCAGCACCTAGTTTTTTAAGTTCTGATGAAGATTTAACAAGTGTACCACCAGTATCAACAATATCATCAATAATTATAACAGTTTTTCCTTTAACATCACCGATTACCTGCATAGTTGCAACTTCATTTGGTTTTTCTCTATATTTAAATATGGCTGCCATATTAGGAATTTTAGCTTCATTCATAAAAGCTCTAGCTCTTGTAACACCACCAGCATCTGGAGATACAACAACTAATTTTGATAAATCAAAATCATTTGGTCTAGCCTTTCTCCATCTGTTTCCTAAAATTTGTAGAATAGGAATATTATCAATAGGTATTGAATAGAAGCCTTCAATTTGGCTTGCATGTAAATCGCATGTAATTATTCTATTAATACCTGCTGTTTGTAATAAATCAGCAATTAATCTAGCACTGATAGGTTGCCATGCTTTAACTCTTCTATCTTGTCTTGAATATCCTAAATAAGGAGTAATTAATGTAATTGATTTTGGTGAGGCTCTTTTTATTGCATCAAGAGCAATTAAAACCTTTACTAAATTTTCATTTACAGGCTCACAAATTGATGAAACTAAAACAACATCATCGCCTCTTACAGGAGCCTTTAATTCAACACATAATTCTCCATCTGAAAACTTTAATGATTCAAAAGGAACTATTTCTTCTTCAGTAAAAGCACCTAATATATTTCTTCCTAATACTGTATCATCTAAAACTATTAACTTTGTCATATGCAATTCTCCAATCATATATTATCTATAATAAAATTATAAATTAAAATCAACTTTATTGTCAATAAATCTAACTTCCCAAAATAGCATAAAAATGCTGAATTATTGATTAAAAAATAAAAAAGGTGTCATCGACACCTTTTAATTCTTACTTTGAAGCTTTAGCAACCTTTTGTAAAACTACTACGTTTTCAGTTACTTTTGCTTTTGGTTTTGCATTCTTAGCGATTTCGCATAATTTTGCAAATCCTTCAGGATCATTAACTGCTAATTCAGCTAACATCTTTCTGTTGATTTGTACATCTGCATTAGATAAACCGTTAATGAATTGGTTATATTTTAAACCATTTAATTGAGCAGCAGCATTGATTCTTTGAATCCAAAGCTTTCTGAAATCTCTCTTACGAGCCTTTCTATCTCTGAAAGCATATTGTAATGAACGCATTACTTGTTCATGTGCTGTCTTATATAAAGCATGCTTAGAACCA
>JAEEGL013408876.1_pt1 | contig 29442 bp, 24 predicted proteins | sample 9134231 | NCBI WGS metagenome assembly JAEEGL01 (sample SAMN16246548, study PRJNA631951) | gut metagenome | biome: gut microbiome; feature: rumen; material: fiber-attached | host: Bos | place: Iran: Karaj | collected 2018-10
AGTTTATCCAAAAGCGCCGGATCGGCGCCCATCGTTGTATCTTGCATAATTGCTCCTTTTTTAAAATCAGTTTGCTATCGGTTTTTCTATTGTACCATAGAATGGGGCAAATGGGTGGGGTTATCCTTTACAAGAGACATAGGGATACGATATAGTAAAAAAGCAGATTTACCATGCAACCAAATCGGATACTGAGGGGTTTTAGGGATAGAAGCAAAAAACAGGATCCGAAATCGGACGGAAACATTTTTAGGAGGAAAAAAAGATGCCGAAAAAACAATATGATGGCGTTACAAATCCGAACCTGCGTTCAAATATGATCCAAAGTGATATGGTCGAGGCTACCACGAATGAGCGAAACGATTGGGAGAAGGGTTTTAAAGAAACCACAAAGAACGCAGAGCTGAAGCAGGATGCCGTTCTACAGTTTCTGGGAAGTGAATTTACTGAGGAGCAGTTCGAGGCTCTGGAGAGTAAGATTAAGGATAATGAAAAGTCTGCTCGCCTTTTTGCCAGGATCTGCAAAGAACTTGGTTCGAATCAGATCATAAAGAACAAAGAGGTGTTTGTAAAGGCGATTGCGGGCGATATTTTGAATCTGCCTGAGGACGAGGTTAACGCCGCCTACGAAGATGCCGGCAAGGTATGCACAAATGCAAAGGGCGATAAAACCCTGAAACAAGGCTATATCAAGTCAGCGGTCGAAAAGGTTGCAGCGGATGAGAAGCAGACCATCAGTTTAGGTGGGAGAGCCCTGGCTGACGGTGCTTATGATGAGAAGAAGAGCAAGGACCCCTGCGCAGATGATCAGAAGCGAAAGGATCAATATACAGAGATCGCGGCGAGAATGATCGCGGCCTACACGGTGCAGAAAGACCGGGAGATGCCGTCGGTGTCTAACTGCGGATATGACTACAATACCTATGTTACGGAATTTGCGGATCGTAAGTCATGGAGAAAGAATGTTGAGCAGGAGCTGAAAAACGATCAGGATTTTGCAGCTTTTGTCCAGGAATACAGAGGCGCTTCCAAGGATGCGGTAAGATTTAAACCGGAGTACATGATACAGGGGTGGAATCAATACAAAGAGGCACTCCAGAATGAAAAGACGAACTATGTACAGTTTAAGCAATATGCAAATACCAGTTTGAAAAAAGGAGACGACACCTACAAAGCTCCCTATATCATGTTTAATATGGCAGTTGTGGATGATGATTTCAGCAAGGAGGAGATCAAGCAGACCTGTAAGGAAATGCTTGACCAGAGCAAGAGCGATATCGGAGTTTCCAAGAAAGACTTTCTGAAGGCTGCCAATCTGGTCGTGGCGGATACCCTTTTATCCCCTGCCATTGACAAATCCTTCTATGACAGTGAGAAGGTAAAAAGCAACGGTGTTCCGGATTTGCTGAAACTGAATAAGGCCGTCATTGAAATGAGAGACCAGATCCTGCAGGATCCCATCTTCCAGGATGTGATCAACAGCCGACCCAGCTATAAGGATTTTGTATCCAAGTATAAAGATGCGGTTCGCAAAGAGGTCAACAAAAAGATCAGCAGCGAGAAAGCAGAGAAAGAGGCTGTCAAGGGGAATGCGTCTTTGCAGACACAGCATGATAAATTTGCAAAGGAGACATCACTTGAGCTTACGGGCAAGGAATTTGATCTGATCAAAGAGACCAGAGAAAACCTGAAGAAATACAACGAAGGAAAGAAGCCTTCCGATCATATGAAGCGTCTTACCGATGCGCTGGATGAGGTGATCCGGCAAAAAGAATCGGGAAAGAATCCGAAGATCAACGCTCTTGAGGAACTGAACAGTGCAGCACTCAATTATTACAACAAGCGTCAGGGTATGATCTTTTCACCTCTTACCGATGACGGTAAGGCAAGACTTTCCGCTGTTGAAAAGCTGTCCTTTACCACGGACAAGATCGCAAACCGTTGCAAGGAAGAATTCAAGCAGGCCCGGAATGCAGAGCATCAGGCTCAGATGGGAAAATAATCTGTTGACAATGAAAAAAGAGGCGTCCCACATTTTTGTGAGACGTCTCTTTTTTATGGAATCGGCATGCCCATCTTTGGGCTGCGGGATTACTCTACATCCTGCAGAGCTGCAAAGTCTTCTTCGCCTGTTCTGATCTTTACAACACGGCTGACCGGATAAACGAAGATCTTACCGTCGCCGATCTTACCGGTATAAAGTGTTTTCTTAGCTGTTTCGATCACGCTGTCAACAGGGATCTTGCTGACAACAACCTCAAGTTTGATCTTAGGCAAGAGCGTAAGGTCCATCTCAACTCCACGATACATCTGTCCGGCACCCTTCTGGATACCACAACCGGTTACCTGGGTTACGGTGATACCGGTTATGCCGAGAGCGTTGAGGGATCTCTTGATCCTATCATAGCGGGAGAGCTTCGTAATGATGACCACCTTGTACATACCGGTGTCAAGGGAGGTTCCGCTAACTGCTGCAGCGGTGTTCACAACAGGCACGGCTGCATTTTTCTTTGCTTCACTGGCTTTATCGTAATCAGACTCGCCAAGACTGGTGTTTTCGTTCTCAACCATTCCTGCTACGCTCATATCCACGATGGAGAAGCCTGCGTATGCAGAGGAAAGTCCGTGCTCGGTAGAGTCGAGACCTTCGATCTCCTCTTCCTCGGAAACTCTGAGGCCGAAGATCGCTTTGATGATAGAGAATACGATGATCATGGTAATGGTGGTCCATGCAGCTACGCTGGCAAAACCGATGATCTGAATACCGAGAAGTTCAAAACCGCCGCCGTAGAAAAGACCTACAAGGCTGTCGTTTCCGGGTGCGGAAGTGGTAGCAAACAATCCGGTTGCGATGGTACCCCAGATACCGTTCATCATATGTACTGCAACGGCACCCACGGGATCATCGATATGAAACTTGTAGTCCAAAAGCCATACGCCGAAGCAAACCAGAAGACCTGCAACTGCACCGATCACGATGGCACCGAAGGCATCCGTTACATCACAGGGAGCGGTAATGGCTACCAGACCTGCAAGGGAAGCATTCAGACACATGGAAACATCGGGCTTACCGTATTTGATCCAGGTAAAGATCATACATACAACAGTTGCGATGGAAGGTGCGATGGTGGTGGTTACGAATACGGAGGCCAGCTGATCTGTGGAAGTACAAGCTGCACCGTTGAATCCGTACCAGCCGAGCCACAGAATGAATACACCGAGTGCACCGATGACGATGTTGTGGCCGGGGAAAGCATTGACTTTCGTAATTTTGCCTTTTGCATCTTTTTCAAACTTACCGATTCGGGGGCCAACCATTTTAGCACCGACGATGGCTGCGATACCACCAACCATATGGATGGCGCAGGATCCTGCAAAATCGTGGAATCCCATCTGGGAAAGCCAGCCGCCGCCCCAGATCCAGTGTGCCTCGATGGGGTAGATCAAAGCGGAGATCACACCGGAGTATACACAGTAGCTTAAGAATTTGGTTCTCTCTGCCATGGCACCGGAAACGATGGTAGCGGTAGTGGCACAGAATACCAGGTTGAAAATGAAGTTGGACCAATCAAAGGATTGATAGGATGTAAAAATGTCAAATCCGGGTTTTCCGATGAAACCCATCAGATCCTCGCCAAGTAAAAAGCTGAATCCGATCGCAATAAATACCACGCAGCCGATACAGAAATCCATCAGGTTCTTCATCAAAATGTTACCTGCGTTCTTTGCTCTTGCAAAGCCGGCCTCCACCATGGCGAAACCGGCCTGCATCCAGAATACCAATGCAGCGCCGATCAAAAACCAGACCGCAAAGACTTCTCCGTCGAGTGCTTTCATAATCTCTTCTGTCATAATCTTGTCCTCCTCTTATTAATCGGGGCTCCCCCGCGCGCTTGGGAATAAAAAAGAGGCCATTTGCATTGCACTTTTTGCGCCTTTGCAAATGACCTGTATAAACGTTGCCCCGGAAAAGAAAGAAGCGCCTTGGAATGTTTTCCAAGACGCCCTTGCCTTTACGATTACGTATCATACTTCCTAAAACCGGATCTGTCAATAGGATTTTTCAATTTTTTTTATTTTTTAGTTTTCACCCGCTTCGATATACTTTCCGTCATCCTCGATCCGAAGCAGGGTACCGTAGGCGTGGCCCAGTTCCGCAAGGGAGCTTCGAAGGATGTTGTAATCGGACAGCTCACTTTTGTCAATGACTCCGTCCATGGAGATCTCGATGAGACGGTTGATGTCAATCTGCTTTAATTTATTCAGTTCATTCATGATCTTCATCATAGTGGTGCTCAAAAGCTCTTCATCCATGGGATCCACGGGGAGCAGATCGATCTCCTTGCCCACCGGACACTCCGCATAGCAGTACCAGCGGCAGAGACGCTTGCCGTTCAGATTTCGGGACAGGTTGACGATATCCTCCGGGGTAGGGGTGGCTTTTCCGCGTTCATAGTCCCCCAGCTTATCCCTTGTGAGCAGAGCTTCCTCGGCAAGCTGTTCCTGGCTTTTGTCATATTTGCGGCGAAGTTCCTTATAGACTTCGCAGTTCTTCATTTTTTCCTGTGGTTTGTTCATGGTATCCTCCCTAATTTAATACAGGTAAACTACGCTTACATTATAGCAAAAAACTGCCAAAAGTGGTATAATCAAACTGATTTTTGCAACGGCTTTGTCACAAAGCTTGGAAAACTGAATGCTACAGAAGCCATAAAACGGCCCGTGAAAGAAACGCCGAAGGCAGCACTCGGAATGTAAGATATCTTTAGTGAGGAATACGCATGAACGATCAGATCACAGAGGAAGCGAAAAGCAGGCTGGATAAGCTGTTTGAAAGTTATGCCATCATTGCGGAGGATACCTATGTTTATCTTTGCGATATGCGATATGACTATTCCAGATGGTCCAAGGCTTTGGTGGATACGTTTGACCTGCCGTCGGAATATATGTACAACGCCGGAGGGATCTGGGAAGAACATATTCATCCGGAGGATCGGAAGGCTTACAGGGATGGTCTGGATGCCATTTTCTCCGGCAGGCAAGAGGGACACGATATGCAGTACCGGGCAAAGCGCCCGGACGGTGAATACGATATCTGTACCTGCAGGGGCATCGTGATCACTGATGATGACGGCAAGCCCCGGTATTTCGGCGGAGCCATCCGTAATCTGAATCAGCAAAGCTACATCGATACCATGACAGGGCTTCGCAACCAGTATGGCTTTTTCTCTGATCTGAAAAGTTACATCAAAAACAAAACACCCATCCGTATCGGTATGGCCGGGATCGGAAAGCTGACTGAGGTCAATGAAGTATATGGCTATCATGTGGGCAATAAGATCCTTCAGCATTTCGGCCGGTATCTGATGGACAATGTAACCAATCGCGGGGGAACCTATCGATTGGACGGGTCCCGGTTTGCCATCATCTCCACTTTGCAGAGTGAAGAGGAACTGGCGGAATCCTACGAAGAGATCCGTGCCCATTTCAGAAAGGGAATCCGGTTTGATGATGTGTTTATCAATATGGAACTGAATGCCGGAATCCTTTCACTGGATGAGTTTAATGTGGATGACCAGACCGTTTATGCCTGTCTGAATTTTGCCTATCAGGAATCAAAGAGGCACAAGCACGGAGATCTGGTCTCCTTCAGAAGAGATCTCACCGGAGAAAACCGGAAGAGACTGGAAAAACTGAATGCCATCCGCTCCTCCATCACAAACGGTTTTGAGGGCTTTTATCTGGTGTATCAGCCCGTGGTGGATGCCATGACAGAGAAAGTGATCGGGGCAGAGGCACTGCTGCGTTGGAAGAGTGAGGAATACGGCATTGTACCGCCGGATCTTTTCATCCCCTTCTTAGAGACGGATCCGCTGTTTCCGGAGTTGGGAGAATGGATCCTGATGACAGCCCTTAAGGATGGGACGAAGCTGGCGGAACATGTGCCGGATATTGTGATCAATGTGAATCTGTCCTATGCGCAGATTGAAAAGGCAGGCTTTACTGATACGGTGTGGAATATCGTAAAACAGACGGGTTATGATCCGGAGAAACTTTGTCTGGAGGTCACCGAGCGCTGCAGACTTTTGGATATGGAGCTTCTTCGGAATGTGATCGTGACCCTTAGAGCCGGCGGCGTCAGGGTGGCGCTGGATGATTTCGGTACCGGCTTTTCTTCCGTGGGACTGGTAAAAAATCTGTCCTTTGATACCATCAAGATCGACCGTAGTTTTGTACAACAGATCGAGCAGGATGAAAGGGAGAAAAGGCTGCTGAACAACTTCACGGATATGGCGGGTACTTTTGGCGCGGATGTTTGTGTGGAAGGGATAGAGACCTCCGGAATGTGCGATATCATCAAAGGTTACGGGATTCACAGCTTCCAGGGGTACTATTATTCCAAGCCCATATCCATTGATGAGTTTTTGGAGAAGGTAAAAAGCGGAGCGGATTGTTTCGCCAGATAAGAGATTGAGGTTAGGAATGGGCTATAATTTTTTCAAAATTGTTGAGGTTCCCAAAAGCTTTAATCGCAGGTTGAATGATTTCAGGGCTTCCTTGAGTGCGGCGATCAGTGAAGGGAAGGATATTACATTTGCGGATAACGACATCACCTATGCACTGAAGCTGCAGTATGACAGACTTTGCGAAAAAGGACTCAAGCTGGATTACAATGTCTATTCCAGAAACGAAGATGATCGACATGGGAAATTCATTGCCGGCAGCAACTGGAAGGATGCACATTATTCGAGCACCGTATGCTTCAGTCGCTTCGGCGTTAAGCGAAAGGTGTATAAGGACGGAAAAATCCGCTACAGCGATGATCTGAAAAGTGTTCTTTACGAAACTATGACGGATGTGGTGACGGGGGCTCATCCTGACGAGGATGCCTTCTGCTGCCCGGGTTGTGGCGCCGTATCTACCGTAGCGCAGCTGCAGGAGGGATGTTCCTACTGCGGTAGCAGATTTCAGATGGATGACCTGTTCCCCAAGGTGACGGCTTACTATTTTCTGGAAGATCCCGGCATGACAAAAGGGGAATTTCTATCAGGTTATATCAAATTCTATGTTGCTACGCTGCTTGGCACCTATCTCCTTGGATGCATCTTAAACGGGGCTGTGTTTCTGCCCTGGAATCTTTTGAAAAACATTCCGAGCCTGATCGGTATCCTCATCGGACTTCCTCTGGGAAGTCTGATCGTGGGGTATGTTCTGTATGGTTATTTTCTGCTGATGAGATTGATCGTCAAGACCATCGCATCTGCGGGGAAAATGGGAACCGCAGGGTCAAGAAGAAGCTTTGAGGTCAGAATGAAACAGGTCAGTCCCGAGTTTTCCTTTGAGTATTTTACAGCCAAGGCATTGTCTTTGATCAAAACGGCAGTATTTTCCAAGGATGAGAAGGAGCTTTTGTTTTACGAGGGGCAGGGTCTGAATCCGAAGATGAAGGACATCATCGATCTGAATTACGGCGGCGCCCTGGGATGCAAAAGCTTCCGAGATGAAGGAAACTTCGTTACCGTGGTAACCAAGGCGTATTTCGACGTGCTGTATGCAAGGGATAATAAGATCTATTCCAAAAGCGAGGTGTTCAGCGCCACCTTTAAACGGCGCACCGATGTGCCTGTGAATCTGAACTTTTCCATGACAAGGATCGAATGTCAGGGCTGCGGCGCCAGCTTTGATGCCACGAAAAATAAGACCTGCCCCTATTGCGGAAACAAATACGAGATCACTACGGATGACTGGGCGCTGGTGGATCTGTCCTACAATTGATGGAATCCTGGGAATGAAGAGCCGGTAGGGAGAATTTCGGAGAAGAGAAACATGGGGTTTTATCAAATGAGATAATGAGAAAGAGGGGGAACTTCTATGAAAAACATTACATTGGGAATGACAGGGATCACCGTACCGCAAAATGGTTTTGGAGCTTTGCCCATCCAGCGTGTATCTTTAGAGGAGGCGGTTCGCATTTTGCGAAAGGCCTATGACGGAGGTATGCGCTTTTTTGATACCGCAAGGGCCTACAGTGACAGCGAGGAAAAACTGGGAGCGGCCTTCGGAGACGGCTATGTGAAACGTGAGGATATCATCATTACCACCAAGACCCCGGCCAAAACCCCGGAGGATTTTTGGAAGGATCTGGACACCTCCCTTACGAAGCTGAAGACGGATTATATCGATGTGTATCAGTTTCATTTGATGGGGCAGTGCTGGGTGCCCGGGGAAGAAAACGGCATGTATGAGTGCATGCAAAAGGCCAAGGAGCAGGGCATGATCCGGCACATCGGCGGAACGGCGCACAAGATCGGGATTGCAAGACAGATTGCGGAGTGCGGTTTTTATGAAACCCTGCAGTATCCCATCAGCTACCTGGCGGATGAGCAGGAGATTGAGCTGGTGCATTTGTGCAATGAGAAAAATGTGGGCCTTATTTGTATGAAGGGTCTTGCCGGCGGTTTGATCACCAATGCAAAAGCCGCCATGGCCTTTGTGGGGCAGTTTGACGGCGCTGTGCCCATTTGGGGCATCCAGAGAGAAAGTGAGCTTGACGAGTGGCTGGCCTTTATGGAGGAAGCTCCTGTGATGGATGAGGAGATTCAGGCCTTTATCCGAAAAGAGCAAGAGGAGCTGAAGGGCGAGTTTTGCCGTGGCTGCGGATACTGCATGCCCTGTACCATGGACATTCAGATCAACAACTGCAACCGTATGAGCCTGATGCTGCGCCGGGCACCCAGCGAGGTGTGGCTCAGCGACCATTGGCGCAAGGAAATGGAAAAGATCGAAACCTGCATTGAGTGCGGGGCCTGCCTGCCGAAATGCCCTTACGGTCTGGACATTCCGACGCTTTTGAAAAAGAACCTGGCAGATTATCGTACATGGTAACAGACACCTAAGAGAAATGGTGACAGGCAGCGGTAAGGAGAATGTCCTGCGCCATCGCTGTGACAGAGGTTGGGTGACATGAAGGATAATAAATCAGCATACAATTTTATCCCTTATTGAATGAGCAAGGAGAGTTTGAGCGTTGATCAGTAAATTCAAATACATGTTTTCCAAGAAGGCAATCAATGAAGACCTGAAAAAAGTGTTGTTTAATATCGTAACAGTGGGCGGGATCGTCGGAGGCGCTTTCGGCATCCTGATATCCATGTTCATAGGCTTGCCGAAGGTGCAGATCGTGGCCATTGCTGCTGCACTGGTCATCCTGGTGCTGGGACTGTATCTGGCAAACTGGAAGGATCAGGTCAATCTGAGTGCTTTTTTGATCGTGGCGGTGATCACGCTGGTTCTGTTTCCCGTCATGTTTTTTACGGGCGGCGGTCTTTACGGCGGTATGGGTTACTGGTTTGTGATCGGCATTCTTTTCAACTGCCTTTTGGTGGATGGAGCCCTTTTTTACATTCTGCTTGTTTTGCAGATTGCCATGACAGTGCTTTGCTATATCGTTGCCTATCTATGTCCGGATCATATCATTCTGCTTGAATCCACAGGAGACGTATTCGTTGATACGGTGCAGAGTCTTTTGGTCATCAGTCTGGTGATCGGTATTATCGTAAGGTTTCAAAATAAGGTATATAAGGAAAAACTGAAGGAACTGGATCTGTCCGAAAAGAAAGCCAACGAAGCGGCCAAAAGGGCAATGGAAGCCGGAAATGCAAAAACCAGATTTCTGGCCCAGATGTCTCATGAGATCAGAACGCCTATAAACGCAGTACTTGGAATGAATGAGATGATCCTGCGGGAGTCGGATCAGGCGGATATCGTGGAATATGCGAGCAATATCGATTCTGCAGGGAAAACCCTTCTTTCCCTCATCAACAGTATTCTTGACTTTTCCAAAATCGAAGACGGCAAGATGGAAATCATTCCGGTAAAGTACGATACCGCTTCTTTCATCAATGAGCTGTATCAATCCGTTGCCAGAAGGGCTGATGCAAAGGGACTTTCTTTTATCATGGATGTAGATGAGAATCTTCCCACGGCCATGATAGGAGATAATGTGCGGTTTTCGCAGATCGTCATGAACCTGCTCACCAATGCAGTTAAATATACGAAAAAAGGGAGTGTGTCACTTTCTCTTCGCCTTAACGGTATGCAGGACAATAAAGCGAAGATCGCCGTAACCGTAAAGGATACGGGAATCGGAATCAAGGAAGAGGACAGAGAGAGACTGTTTGAATCCTTTGAGAGACTGGATGAAGTAAGAAACCACAATATAGAAGGAACCGGACTGGGACTGTCCATTGTCACCAGCCTGCTTGGCATGATGGGAAGCAAATTGTCGGTGGAAAGCGTCTATGGATCGGGCTCTACTTTTTCCTTTGTCATAGAACAGGAGGTGGCGGATGCCACGCCTATGGGTGACTATGAAAAAAGGATTCAGGAAAGCAAGGCCGCTCATGATAAGGAAGATATTCTGTATGCACCCGGTTCCAGGGTTCTTATCGTAGATGATAACGACATGAATCTAAAGGTGGCAAGGAATCTTCTGAAGATCTGTGGCATCAAACCCCAGGAGGCGCTTTCGGGGAAAGAAACCATAGAAAAAATGAAGGAAAGCACCTTTGATATTGTTTTCCTGGATCATATGATGCCTGAAATGGACGGAATAGAAACCCTCCATAAGCTTCAGGAAAGCCACCTGATCCCCGAGGAAACGGTGATGATCGTGCTGACGGCCAACGCTGTGGTGGGAGCGAAGGAAAACTATCTGAAGGAGGGATTTGCCGATTATCTTTCCAAGCCCATTGAGATCGGAAATCTGGTAGAGATCCTGAAACAGTATCTGCCGCAGAGCGCTTATGGAAGTGCGGAGGCAGAGGTTGATGACGGAATCCTGGAATTTGAACCGGAGGACGGAGACTACATCGCTGCTGTTGAAAGAGAGGAAAAAGAGCCGGGATACGATCTGGAGCGCTTGAAGGAACTGGGAATTGATACAGCAAAGGGACTTGGCTACAGCGCCGGGGATGAGGCAATATATTTTGAAATGCTCAGTGACTTTACCGGAGGCTATGCAGAAAAGCTTGCAGAGACAGATCGCTTATTTGCCGGTGAGAATTGGCTCGATTATGGAACGATGGTTCATGCCATGAAGAGCAATGGCAAAATGATCGGCGCGAACTCTGTGTTTGAGATCGCAAAAAAACTGGAAGAGGCTGCAAAAGAGGAAAATGCAGAGGTGATAAAGGAAAATCACCCGCAGCTTATAAAGATCGTATCGGAAACGGCAGACAACATACGAAAGGCTTTGCAGTAGCGCCGGTAACTTGAAAAGCGGAGAGATTTAGGATATACTGTCATCTGTGCGTGAATCGCGCAGACCATACAAATAGAGAAGAGAGGTTTACATAATATGAAATTGGGCATTTGCGGCCTTCCCAATGTAGGGAAGAGTACGTTGTTTAATTCCTTGACAAAAGCAGGAGCGGAGTCGGCTAACTATCCTTTCTGTACCATCGATCCCAACGTGGGCATCGTTCCGGTACCGGATGAGAGACTGCAGCTTTTGGGAGATCTGTATCATTCCAAGAAGGTGACTCCTGCAACCATCGAGTTTGTGGATATTGCCGGTCTGGTAAAGGGTGCTTCCAAGGGCGAGGGCCTGGGCAACCAGTTTTTGTCCAACATTCGTGAGGTGGATGCCATCGTTCATGTGGTACGCTGCTTTGAGGATGACAATGTGATCCATGTGGATGGCAGTGTAGATCCCGTCAGGGATATCGAGACCATCAACCTGGAGCTGATCTTTTCCGATCTGGAGATCCTGGAAAGAAGGATTGCCAAAGTGGCAAGGGGCGCCAGAAATGACAAGAAGCTTGCCAAGGAAGAGGATCTTTTGAAGCGCATCAAGGCACATCTGGAGGACGGAAAGAGTGCAAAGACCTTTGAAGTAGCTGACGAAGAGGAAGAGGAGCTGTTTGCAACCTACAATCTTCTCACTGCAAAGCCCACCATCTTTGCGGCCAATGTGGCAGAGGATGACCTGGCTGATGACGGGGCTTCCAATCCCAATGTGGCAAAAGTGCGTGAGTTTGCAAAGGAAGACGGAGACGGCGTATTTGTGATCTGTGCCCAGATCGAGCAGGAGCTTTCCGAGCTCTCCGAGGAGGAAAAGCAGGAGTATCTGGCAGATCTTGGCGCCGAGAGCTCCGGACTGGATAAGCTCATCGCTGCATCCTATGATCTGCTTGGACTTATGAGCTTTTTGACAAGCGGCGAGGATGAAACCAGAGCCTGGACCATCAAGAAGGGAACCAAGGCACCCCAGGCAGCGGGTAAGATCCATACGGATTTTGAGAGAGGCTTCATTAAGGCGGAAGTAGTAAACTACAAGGATCTCCTGGAGCAGGGCTCCCTTGCAGCAGCCCGTGAGAAGGGTCTTGTAGGAATGGAAGGAAAAGAGTACATCGTACAGGACGGAGATGTGATCCTTTTCCGTTTCAATGTATAAACTAAGGAAGGATTACCATGACGAACATCATGCAAGCAGGGGATATCGCCTTCCCGCATCTGGGGATCTATATCACTGATCTGCCAAAGGGAATCTGGATCGGCTCAGTCTTTCTGGCGTTTTACGGGATGATCATCGCCCTGGGAATGGTTCTGGGGTTATCGGTGGCAAACTCCGAAAGCAATCGCCTGGGAGAGACCAAGGATTTCTGGTGGGAAAATGCCATCGTGGTTATGTTTTTCTCCATTTTGGGAGCAAGGATCTACTACGTGATCTTTTTCTGGGACTATTACAGCACCCATCCCCTGGAGATTCTGGACATCCGGGGCGGGGGACTTGCCATTTACGGCGGTGTCATCGGCGGATTTCTTACTATATATATACTGTGCAGGATCAAAAAGCTGGGATACTTTAAGATGCTGGATACCGCCATGCCGGGACTGTTGACAGGACAGATCATCGGACGATGGGGGAATTTTACCAATCGTGAGGTCTTTGGCGGCTATACGGACAACCTGGTGGCAATGCGGCTTCCCCTGGAAGCGGTAAGAAATCGGGATGTGACGGAGGAGCTCAGGTCCATGATCCCCGAGGGGGCCAATTACATTCAGGTGCATCCAACCTTCTTATATGAAGGAGTGCTGAATGCCATCCTTCTTCTGGTGATCTGGCTGTATCGCAAGCACAAACGCTTTGATGGGGAGATCGCCCTCATGTATTTAGGGGGCTACGGCATCATTCGCTTCTTTATAGAAGGAATCCGGACGGATCAGCTGAAGATCGGCCATACCAACATTGCAGTTTCCCAGGCTTTGGGGCTAATTTTGTTCGTTTTTGCCCTGATCTGTGAGATTGTGGCATCCATTCGCCTTGCATCCGTGAAAAAGACCGGGGATATCGAAAGCAAAACCGTAGATATCAAAAGCAAAATCGAAGACGCCGGGGATAAAACCGAGTAAAAAACTCGAAAAACCTCATAAAACCGCATAAAATCGCAGAATTGTGTGTCTGAAAGGACCGAAACACAAGATATAGAAAGAGCAGAAAAATCTGCTCTTTTTTTTATTTTTTTCTTAATTTTTTTCTTGCATTGCCATGGTGAATGAGTTATATTTGAAGAGGAGTGGTGACCAAGTGGATGATTTGTGGTGGAAAGTGGATGGATTTGAGACTTGGGAACCGAAACCGTTCACGTGATACAGAAAGCGATAAAAGGCAATGTTTAAGGGAGAGTACAGTCATTCAATCGACTCCAAGGGACGGCTGATCATGCCATCCAAATTCCGGGAGCTTTTGGGAAACACCTTTACGGTGACCAAGGGCTTCGATCAGTGCCTTATGGCTTTCGACCAGGAAGGCTGGGAGCAATTTGAAAGCAAGCTCCGTTCACAGCCCATCAACGACCCCAGAGTCAGAAAAGTCCAGAGATACTTCATCGGTGGTGCCAAAGAGACCGAGATCGACAAGCAGGGCAGAGCCCTGATACCGGGATCTCTCAGGGACCACGCCAAGCTGGGCAAGGAAATCGTGTTAGTAGGCGTAGGAAGCTTTATCGAAATTTGGGATAAAGAAGTTTGGGAGCAGGAAGCCAGCTTTGATGACATCAGCTCCATCGCCGAAGAACTGCAGGGACTGGGGATCGAGTTTTGATGAAAAATCCGGCAACATTTTCTCACAAATCGGTACTGTTAGATGAAGTCATAGAGTCTCTTGCGATCAAGGAAGAGGGCATCTACGTAGATGGCACCTTGGGAGGCGCCGGACATTCCTCAGAGATCGTAAAACGGCTGACCCATGGAAGGCTCATCGGCATCGATCAGGATGAAGACGCCATCCGGGCTGCGAGCGAAAGGCTGGCACCTTTTGGGAACCGGGTTTCCATCGTCAGAAGCAATTATGAGGGCTTTGAGACGGTGATCGCAGATCTGGGAATCGAGAAAGTGGATGGGATCCTTTTGGATCTGGGAGTTTCCTCCTATCAGCTGGATACGCCGGAGAGAGGCTTTTCCTACAAGGAAGATGCACCGCTGGATATGCGGATGGACCAAAGAAACCCGCTGACAGCCGAAGTCATCGTCAATGAGTACCCCAGAGAAGAGATCACAAGGATCCTTCGGGACTACGGGGAAGAAAAATTTGCCGCCAACATCGCCAAACACATTGAAGCGGCCAGGCAGCAAAAACGGATCAAGACCACTTATGAACTTAACGACCTGGTAAAAGCAGCCATACCGGCAAAGATGCGACAGGAGGGCGGACACCCGTCAAAGAGGACGTTTCAGGCCATCCGCATTGCATGCAACAGAGAGCTGGAGGTGCTGGAGGATACCATCGATTGCATGATCGATCACTTAAACCCCGGCGGAAGGCTTTGCATCATCACCTTCCACTCACTGGAAGATCGCATCGTAAAAAACAAATTCAAAACGGCGGAGCACCCATGTATCTGTCCGCCAAGCTTTCCGGTTTGTACCTGCGGGCGGTTGCCTAAGGGGAAGGTACTGACAAGGAAGCCAATCCTCCCCACAGATGAGGAGATGGAGGAGAACCCGAGAGCGAAAAGTGCTAAGCTTCGGGTATTCGAAAAGAAGTAATAGGGAGTGTAATCAGTAACATGTACTACGATAGCAGGATGGAAAGAGGGAATATCATGAGGGAGCAGGAGTTTGGCAGAACTACAAATACTACCGGACGGCAGAATCTGTATGTCTATGGGAATGCCGCTCCGGCTTTTATGCCGCAAAGAGCTCCCCAGCCCGGAAGGAAGAACGCTCCGGTCATCAAGCCCCGGCCGAAGAAATCCATCAGTGAGCAGACCAGAAGAAACAGGGAAAAAGCCGTCAGAATGAACCCGGCCATCCTCTTTTCCTTCGTGGTAGTCATCGGGATCTTCGCAACGGCGTTGATGGGAGAGCTTACCCTTCAGGCGCAGAATACACAGCTTCGCAGGGAAATCGCCAGCCAGAAGAGCCAGCTGAACACCCTGAAGATGGAAAATGACGAGGAATACAGCCGGATCGCAGGATCTGTGGATATGCAGCAGATCAAGGAAAAGGCGATCACAGAGCTGGGCATGCAGTACGCACAGAGCGGTCAGGTGATCGTGGTGGCGGATGCGACGGATGATTACGTTCATCAGTATCAGGATATGCCGTAAGAATTGTAAAAGAGAGAATGGGAAACAGAAAGAGTAAGAAAAGAACGCCGCCCCTTACCAGGGAGCAGCGGCGGAAAAAGGAACATAGAGAGCTCAGACAGCTTTTCCGGTCGAGAAAGCAGAAGCAGTTACTCTTTTTCTGGATCGTCATCGTGGCCTTTATCTTCCTGGGATACCGGGTCATCATGATCAGTTATAAACGGGGTGACGAATATACCAAGCAGGTGCTTCTGCACCAGCAATACGACAGCAGGACGCTGCCCTTTAAGCGAGGCGAGATCCTGGATGTCAACGGAACCAAGCTGGCGTACAGCGAAAAGGTGTATAACCTGATCCTGGACTCCAACGAGATTACCTCCAGCCGTAAGGAAAACGCCCAGCAGGAAACCCTGAAGGCCCTGAATCAGTACTTTCAGATCGATACCGCAGAGGTGGAAGCCTATATCCGGGAAAATCCCACCAACATGTATCGGGTGCTGAAAAAGAGGATCTCCTACGATGTGGTGGAGCCCTTTTTGAAGGCTAAGGAAGAAAACAAGGCCATTTGCGGCATCTGGTTCGAGCAGGAGTATAAGAGAAGATATCCCGGCGGGGATATGGCCTCAGCTGTCATCGGCTTTGCCGGAACGGACAATAACGGGCAATGCGGCCTGGAAAAATACTACGATGATACATTAAACGGCACCAACGGCCGGGAATACGGATACTTTACCGAGGAATCCACCATTGAGCGGACCACCATTCCGCCCAAGGACGGCAACACGCTGGTGACAAGTATTGATACCAATCTCCAGAGCATTGTGGAAAAATACGTCAATGCATTTGCAGAGGAACACCGGGGAGAGTACCGGGAAGGGGAAGACGGCGTCGTAAACATGGGCGTTATCATGATGAATCCGAACACCGGAGAGATCATGGCAATGACGGACTACCCCAATTTTGATCTTAATGATCCCTATGATCTGACTCCTTTTATGAGCGAGGGGGCTGCTGAGCAGCTGAATGAGGAGCAACAGATGGAGTTTTTAAATGGGATCTGGAGGGATTTTTGTATATCTGATACATACGAGCCCGGATCGGTCGCTAAGTCTATGACCATAGCGGCCGGACTGGATTCGGGCACGCTGGTGGGAAATGAAACTTATTTCTGCGGCGGCAAGCTGACGGTGAGCGGACATGAGATCAAATGTCATAAGCACTCCGGCCACGGCATGGTAAACCTTTCACAGGCACTTGAGCAGTCCTGCAATGTGGCACTGATGCAGATCGGTGAAAAAGAGGGTAAGGACACGCTGATGAAGTACCTGTCGAATTTCAATATCGGGCTCAAAACCAATGTGGATCTCTCGGGAGAGGCCAGGACAAACACCCTGGTATATGATCCGGAAAAAATGGTGGCCTCCGATCTGGCGATCTCTACCTTCGGCCAGGGTTACAACGTAACCATGATCCAGATGATAAGCGCATTTTGCTCCATCATCAACGGCGGAAAGTACTATCAGCCCCATTTGGTAACCGAGATAAGGGATTCCTCGGGAACTATGGTAAAAAAGATCGAGCCACGGGTTTTGAAGCAGACCATTTCGGCGACTACGTCGGATCAGATGCGGGAGTATCTGGCAAATGTCTGCATTCACGGTACCGGTAAAACGGCAGTTCCTGCCGGGTATCGGATCGGCGGTAAAACGGGTACGGCAGAGCGCCAGCCCCGTGACGGTATCAACTACGTTATGTCCTTTATGGGATATGCGCCTGCAGATGATCCCCAGGTTGTGATCTACTGCGTTATCGACCGGCCTAACGTACCGGATCAGCCCCATTCCACACTGGCACAGGACGTTGTCAGAGACATTCTCACAGAGGCCCTTCCCTACATGCACATTTACAGAACGGAAGAGCTGACGGAGGAGGAGATCCAGGAGCTGGAGTCCAAGAACCTTTTGAACAATTCGGAGAACGAAGCAACCTCCGAAGAAGAGCAGACCCAGGAGGGTGAAGGGGAGATCAGCAATCTTCCCATTGATCCCGAAACCGGAAATCCCATCGATCCCAATACGGGCGAGCCGCTGGAGATGGGAACCGAGGAAGAAGACAGCACCCCGTCCTCAGATCTGGACGGATTGATCGGAATTGAAAATGATCCCGCTGAGGCGATTTCGGATGATTTTGATCCGGGAACAGCCGCAGGATTTGAGTCATCAACGGCCGCAGATACAGGGCCGAGGGGCGTACCGAAAAGCTCCCAGGGAGGTGTCGGTGCAGGAAGCCTCATCGGAGGCGGAGGCGTCTCCATAGACTATTCATCAGATGAAGATGAGGGATCGGGTGAGAACGGACAGGGCACAAGCGGGTCCGGACAAAATGATTTTGGAGTCGGGTTAGGCTTTTAGACCACCGATTAGTCCATAAAGAAAACCGGTGTCATCAGACTAGCAGGTGATACCAGCGGCGGCTTCCGTTTCCCTCCTTTCGCGGATGCCGCCGTTTCCGTTTTATACCAAACAGAACATCTATAGCACAGCGCACAGGAGGCGGAATTATGAATGCATTATGGAAAAAAGTGATCGTTATCGGAACCGGAAAGAGTGGGATTGCAGCAGCAGGCCTGCTTTTGGCAAACGGCGCAGAGGTTGTGCTGTTTGATGAAAATACGGAAACGGATCAAAATGCCAAGATCACGGCATCTAAGGAAAAAGCAGCTGACATCGCAAAAGCGGCCGGAAGGGATAACGTTTCCGACAGGATCTTAATGGTTTGCGGCCTGGATGCGCTGACACAGGAGTTTTTGGCAGATATTACCCTTTCGGTGTTCAGCCCCGGGGTGCCTACGGATCTGGCACTGGCAGATATTATAAAAGCAGCCAATATCCCCATGTGGGGTGAAATAGAACTGGCCTGGGCGGTGGAAAAGGGAAAGGTTCTGGCTATCACCGGAACCAACGGAAAGACTACAACCACCTCTCTTCTCGGGGAGATCATGAAGCGACATGCCGAGAAGGTCTTTGTGGTAGGCAACATCGGAATCCCTTACACCGAGGAAGTAGCCAAAACCAGCGAGGATTCCTGGACGGTAGCGGAGATCTCCTCCTTCCAGCTTGAGACCACCCACGGCTTTCATCCCATTGCCAGCGCTATTTTGAATCTGACGCCGGATCATTTGAACCGTCACCATACCATGGAAAACTATGTCCATGCAAAGCAGGAGATCACCAAGGCCCAGACAAAGGAGGACGTTTGCGTTCTCAACGCCGAGGATCCCTATACAGAAGAATTCGTGGGTAGATGTCCCGCAAGAGTGGTGCTGTTTTCTTCGGGAAAAGAGCTCCGGGACGGATATTTTTACAAGGATGGAGCCATCTACTTTGTAAAGGACGGAAGTAAAGAGCTGCTGATCCGCATGGAAGAGACCAATCTTCTGGGGGTTCACAATGCGGAAAATATTATGGCAGCCTTTGCCATGGCAGAAGCGGCAGGAGTGGCAAGAGAGACCATTATAGCAGGAATTAAGGATTTCCACGCCGTGGCCCATCGCATCGAGTATGTGAAAACCGTTGACGGCGTATGGTATTATAATGATTCAAAGGGAACCAACCCCGACGCAGCCATTAAGGCCATCGGCGCCATGCAGCGCCCCACCTGGCTCATTGGCGGCGGTTATGACAAGGACAGTACCTATGATGAGTGGATCGAAAGCTTTGACGGCAAGGTGCAGGGATTGGTGCTTTTGGGCCAGACGGCGGAGAAGATCGCAGCCTGCGCCAGAGCTCACGGATTTGACAAGATCTATATGACAAAGAGCCTGGAGGAGGCCGTATCGGTCTGCAGAGAGCATGCAAAGGACGGAGACGCAGTACTGTTGTCGCCTGCCTGTGCAAGCTGGGGCATGTTTGATAACTACGAGCAGCGAGGGGATCTGTTCAAGGAACTGGTTAGAGGATTCTAAAGATTTTACAAGGAGAAGGCAGGATGGCAAGAAGAAAACGCGATGGAAAAGCCAAAAAAGCGGACAATTTCTTTGACTATACCTTACTGTTTACAGTGCTGTTTCTGGTGGTCTTCGGGCTGGTGGTGTTATATTCCGTCAGCTCTTACGACGGCACCTTAAAGCACGGGGACAATGCATACTTTTTGAAAAAACAGCTCCTGGCGACAGGGCTGGGTATGGTGGCCCTTGTGATGGCTATTGTGCTGGATTATCATATCATCTGCAAGTTTGCGCCTGCCATCTACGGTATTTCCGTACTTTTGATCTTTTTGATCTTGACGCCCCTTGGCAGAACCATTAACGGTGCCAGAAGATGGCTGTATTTCGGCAGCATTTCCGTTCAGCCTGCAGAGATCGTAAAGGTTGCGGTGATCATTTTTCTCTCCGTTTTGATCGCGGGGATCGGAACGTCGATCAAGGATATCCGATCCTTTTTTGTGATCCTGGGATTTGCGGCCTTTCCGGCCCTTTTGATCCTGCTGATCACCAGAAACTTAAGCTCCGCCCTCATCATCGGCGGAATCGCAGCAGTGATCCTGTTTATGGCAGATCCGGATTATCTGAAATACTTCGGACTGGCCACTCTGGTGGTGATCCTGGCCCTTTTGTTCGTTCTGTATTCCCTCCACAAAGCCGAGTCGGCAGAAGGAACGGGAGACTTCAGACAGAACCGTATCGTGGCCTGGCTTCATCCCGAGGACTTTGAAGAGGAAACCAGCTTCCAGACCATACAGGCCCTATACGCCATCGGTTCCGGGGGAACCTTCGGAAAGGGTCTGGGAGAGAGCATTCAGAAATATAAGATCCCCGAGGCACAGAACGATATGGTATTTTCCATTATCTGTGAGGAGCTTGGGGCCTTCGGAGGGGTTTGCGTATTGGGGCTGTTTGGCCTATTGATCTACCGATGTATGCTTATTGCCATCAATGCGCCGGATACCCTGGGGAGCCTCCTGGTAGCTGGCGTCATGGGGCATTTTGCCCTGCAGGTGATCTTGAATATCGCCGTGGTGACTAACACCATCCCCAATACGGGTGTAACCCTGCCCTTTATCAGCTACGGAGGAACCTCGGTCATTTTCCTGTTGATCGAGATCGGTCTGGTGCTGAACGTATCCCTCAGGATCCGCAAGCAGGAGCAGGTTGCATAGAAAAAAGAGTAAGGAAGTTATATGGAGCGATCGTTCAGCCGTAAAAAGTTCATAGCCATCAGCTTGCTGGTGATTTTGCTCATTCTGGCGGGAACCGTTTACTATCTGCTGACAGAGTACAAGGTTACTGACGTAATGGTGGAGGGCAATATCCATTATACCGCAGCTGAGATCCGGGATATGGTGCTGCCCGGCGGCATCAAGGATAACAGCCTGTATCTGCGGTTGTATTTCAGAAACCGTGAGATGGAGGATATTCCCTTTATCGAGACCATGGATGTGGAGATCATGACCCACAATATGATCAAGGTAGTGGTCTATGAAAAAGCCCTTGCCGGGTGTATCGAATACCTGGGCAAGTACATGTATTTCGACAAAGACGGGGTAGTGGTGGAATCCTCGGAGCAGACAACTCCCGGGGTGCCTCAGATCAAGGGACTTACCTTTGAAAGCGTTATGCTCCACGAGCCCCTTCCCGTAGGAAATCCGGATATCTTTTCGGAGATTTTGAAGGTGACGCAGCTTTTGGATAAGTACCAGCTTACCGCCGACCAGATCTTTTTCTCCAACAAAGGCAACGTAACCCTGTACTTCGGCAATGTCCGGGTGGATATGGGTGGCGAGGCCAATGTGGATGAAAAGGTGATGCAGCTTCGGGAGATCATCCCCCATCTGGAAGGAAAAAGCGGCATTCTGCATATGGAGAATTTCAACAAGGAGACCACCACGGTTACCTTTGTACCGGACGATGCACCGGGAGCACAGGAGCCTTTGGAAGAAACCTCGGACCAGATGCCGGATCTGTTAGAGGGCATTACCTTAGATGACGGCACTCAGATCCTTCCGGGAGATGGGGAAAGCACGGAGGAGCCTTCCGAGATACCGGAGAGCAGCGCATCCTCCGATAATGCTCAGAGTCAGGAGGCGGAAAAGCCCAGGACCACCCAGGAGAGCAGCGAGCAATCCGGTCAAAAGAAGACGGAAGATACAGACGAATCCCAAAAGAAGACAGAAGAGACGAAGAAAACGGATACAGCCCAGACGGATGCCACCCAGAAAACGGATACCACCCAAACCACCCAGTCAACTGAGACGGAAACGGTAGGGGGCCAGAGCAGCGAAACGGGGACTACAAGCACGGATACTACCCAGCAAACCCAGCAGACTTCGGAGACCCAGGAAAGCCAGCAGGAGAATACGGTACAGCTTCCGAGTGATATCTTGCCTTAATTTTCGTTTTTGCAAGAAAATTGTTGAATTTTGAACAAAAATTTTATATGATGTTATGTGTGAGTTTTTATAGGGAGTCTTGACCAAATGGCTCAACAGATCCGAAACAGATCCTAAAATGGGATAGTAAGGAGGAATTCGTTTTGCTGGAGATTAAATCAAACAGCGCCGAGCAGGGAGCACGCATTATCGTTGCGGGTGTCGGCGGCGCAGGATGTAACGCACTTGACAGAATGGTTGAGGAGCAGATCACGGGAGTGGAGTTTGTAGCCATCAATACCGATGCACAGGCCCTTCGTGTGAATAAGGCTCCGAAGCACCTGCAGATAGGAGAAAAATTAACCAAGGGACTCGGTGCCGGAGCTAAGCCTGAGATCGGTGAGAAGGCAGCTGAGGAGAGCATCGAGGAGATCGCAGCCATCTTAAAGGGCGCGGACATGGTGATCGTAACCTGCGGTATGGGCGGCGGAACCGGAACGGGAGCAGCACCCATCGTAGCAAAGATGGCCAAGGAAGCCGGTATTTTGACCGTCGGCGTAGTAACAAAGCCCTTCAAGTTTGAGGCGAAGCGCCGTATGGATTATGCGATCCAGGGTATTGAGAATCTCAGAGGCAATGTAGATACACTCATCGTGATCCCCAATGAAAAGCTGTTGGAGATCGTAGATCGCAGAACCAGCGTACAGGAAGCTCTTCGTAAGGCTGACGAAGTACTGCAGCAGTGCGTAAGAGGTATTACAGACGTTATCAACGAGCCTGCAACCATCAACGTGGACTTTGCAGACGTAAAGACCGTAATGGTAGATTCCGGCGTGGCACATGTAGGTATCGGTATGGGCCGCGGCGACGACAAGGCGATGGAGGCCATCAAGGCTGCAGTTTCTTCTCCTTTGCTGGAGACCTCTGTGGCAGGCGCCAATGCAATCCTGCTTTACTATGTGGGCGATGTTTCCATGGCAGAGATGTCCGAGGCAGGTCAGTTCGTAACCGACCTGGTAGGAGAGGATGTCCTGGTGATCGCCGGACTGCGTGAAGATGTTGAGGATAAGGATTTCTGCAGCATCACCTTGATCGCTACGGGAATTGATGAGAATCAGAAGGACGTAGGCAGAAGTGCAGCTTCCAGGATCCAGAGATCCGTTGAAGCTATGAGCAAGCCTGCTGTAGCCAGCAAGTATATCTCTCCCAGCCCCAGTCTCATCGGCCAGAGCCCGAGACCGGCAGCTTCCAGAGGCAATAACGTAGGTACGGGTGCCATCCCTGCCAGCGCCATTGACCAGCTTGCAAAGAGACAGCCCAGACCTCAGGCAAAGCCTATGGTTGATCCCGGATCCTTGAAGATTCCGGACTTTTTACAGAGAAACCCGAAGGAATGAGGTACTTCGGCAATAACAGACAGTGAATGAAGAAGATCAGTGACCGGGCCGAAAGGACGGCCACTGATCTTTATTACATCAAACGGAAAGGAACATGGCGTTTATGGAAAAGGCTCTGATCACCGTGATCATGCCCTGTTACAACAGTGCAAATACCATAAGATGTGCCATAGACTCCGTTTATGCACAGACCGTGCCGGTGCAGCTGCTTGTCATTGATGACGGCTCCAGGGATGACCTTGCCGGGGCCCTTGCCCCCTATATGAACCGGCCGGATTTCAGACTTTTGAAAAACGAGAAAAATCTCGGCGTAGCCAAAAGCAGGATGCGGGGAGTGAGACATGCCGCAACTCCTTATGTGGCTTTCCTGGATGCAGATGACTGGTGGGCGCCGGAAAAGCTGCAGGTGCAGTATGAAAAGATGGAAGAGACCCAGGCAGTGATCTCTTCTACAGCAAGAGAATTATTTGACGCCGCCGGAAAAACCACGGGGCGTATCATTGACCTTCCGGAGATCATCGATGCCAAGGCGATTTTGAAAACCAATTACCTGAACTGCTCTGCAGTCATGGTAAAGCGGGATGTTATGCTGGAGTTTCCCATGGAGCATGATGACAGCCACGAGGACTATATCTCCTGGATCCGTATCATCAGACGCTACGGCTGGGCTTTGGGGATCAATGAGCCCTATCTGAAATACAGGCTTTCCGCAGGCGGAAAAAGCCGGAATAAGCTGAAAAGTGCGAAGATGAATTTTATGGTCTATCGTTATTGCGGATTTTCTCTGCTTAAATCTATAGGCTTTTTTATCTCTTACGCCTTTCACGGAGTGAAAAAATACTATCTATGAAATTTGGATTTTGGCTGAAACAGGTGGCCAAGCTGACGGCCCAGAATATGATCCTTCCGCTGTTTTACCGTATGGGGGCAGCAAAGGAAGTGCAAAAGGACCTGGTGGTCTTTGCGGATGCCCATCACGACAGGCGTCCGGAAAGCATGGATATGCTTTATCGGTATCTGGAAAAGAGCGGCAAATACCGCTTGGAAGAGTTTTACAGGGACTTCGGAAAGTTATCCTACGGCGACCAGATGAAGGCTTCCATCGAGTTTATGAAGCTTTACGCCACCGCAGGCAGCGTGGTGCTGTGTGACAACTTCCTTCCCGTGGCAGCCTGCAAAAAGCGGGAAGAGACCAAGGTGGTGCAGCTTTGGCACGGACCTGGAGCTTTTAAAAAGTTCGGCTATGATGCGGCAGATGACATTCCCTCGTTTTATAAGAGCAATGTCTTTGCCAACTATGATCTGGTGACGGTTTCGGGTCCCCGGTGTATCGGGCCTTTCCAAAGTGCCATGCGCCAGCCTGACGGCATCGTCAGAGCCCTTGGCATCTCCAGAATGGACGCCTGGTTTGATGAGGAAAGCCTGCAGCAAAACGAGACCCTGTTTCGGCAGTACTATCCCGATGCGGCTGGGAAAAAGGTGATGCTATGGGCACCCACCTTCCGGGGCAATGCCGGAATCCCCACTCTTCAGGGACTTGAGGAGATGGAGCGTGCTGCCGAGGCTTTATCTGATGAGTGGTATCTGATCATCAGCCTGCATCCCCATTTATTGACCTATGCAGGCTTTGAGAAATACAAACAGCCCCTGACAACGGCGCAGATCCTTCCCTCGGTGCAGCTGCTGATTACAGATTATTCTTCAATCCTGTATGATGCGGTGCTTTTGTCCAAGAAGCTGCTGCTTTTTGCACCGGATCTGGAGGATTATAAAAAGGGACGAGGGTTTTACTGTACTCCGGAGGAGATTCCGGCTTTGCTGGTAACGGACGGATCCGATCTGGCAGAGGCCATCCGAAGGAGCGATGAGGCGTATGACTTTGACGCCCAGAGGGCCTTTTATGAGGCGTATTTGTCGGCCTGCGACGGTCAGGCCAGCGAGAGGGTCGCAAGGATCCTGGGATAACCCATCGGGTAGTGGGAAAGTAAGATGAAAGAAAGCCTGAAACGATTCATATTGCACAGTTTGCTGCCGTTTTGCTATCGGCTTTCTTGTGGTATGCAAAAAACACCTGAAACAGTCTTGTTTCTGGAGATCCGCTACGAGGGTTTGTCGGACAACCTGGCCTTATTAAAAGACCACTTCGACAGACAGGGATCCCGAAAAACAAGGCTGTTTTGTTTATTAACGGGGCAGGGGAGTCTGTTTTCCTATACCATGCGCTGCATCCGGCTGACTAAGGAGCTGGCACAGGCAGCTGTGGTATTCGTGGATGAGAGCAGCGACGTGCTGGCAGCCCTTCCCATCCGAAAGGAAACAAAGGTGGTACAGTGCTGGCATGCCTGCGGCGCCTTTAAGCGCTTCGGTCACGGCATTCCCGGGGGGCTGAAGGAGGAATACTACGGTCCCTATGATTTTGTGACGGTCTCCTCGGAGGATATGATCCCTTACTATGCCGAGGCTATGAACCAGCCAAAGGAAAAGGTTCTGGCCCTGGGTGTCAGCAGAACGGACCGTTTTCTGGATCGGAGTGTGCTGGATAAGGCGCGGGAAAAGGTGCGCGCACAGTTTCCCGAGACAAAGGGCAAAAAGGTGATCCTTTTCGCCCCCACCTTCCGTGGCAATGTGGCAAGAGCGAAAAGCGGACCCATGCCGGATATTCCCAGGCTGAAAGAGCTGCTGGGAGACGGCTGTGTGGTTTTATACAAGGCCCATCCCGCCATCACAGAGCCTTTGGCGGTGGGAGAGGACTGCAGGAGCTTTTGGATCGATGCCGGAGGGCGGGCAACCACAGAGGAGCTTTTGTGTGCGGCAGACCTTTGCATCACCGATTATTCCTCCCTGATCTTCGAATACTCTCTGCTGGGGCGCCCCATTTTGTTCTTTGCCCCGGATCTTTCCGAGTATCTGGATGCAAGAGGATTTTATCATTCCATTGAGCAAATGGATGCAGGAGATGTATTTGCAGATACGGACGCGTTGGCTGAGGGCATTTTGGCAGAGCTTTCAATGGAGGGCGGGATCCGGCCCGAAACCCAGGAAAGAATCCGGAGATTTCGGCAAAAATTCATGGGCAGCTGTGACGGACACGCCACCGAAAGGATTGCAAAAAAAGTCATGCCTGAGTGAGTTTTTATCAAAAATGACGGCCAAACCCCACATCTTGTATAAAAATGCATCGTTTTTTATAAAAAAGGGTAAATATGGGGGAAAACAGGCATTTTTTGCACGTATTTATTGGACAAACCCGCATTCTGTATAGTATAATTATGTAAAGTGTGAGCATTGTATGCATAAGAGGTTTCTATGGACGCTGAACAAGTTGTGCTTACCTATGGGGACATGATCTATCGGATCGCTATGGGGTATATGAAGAATAAAGAGGACGCTGAGGATATTTACAGCGAGGTCTTTCTGATCCTGTTTAAAAAGGAACGGGAGTTTGACAGCGAAGAGCACAGAAAGGCCTGGCTGATCAGGGTCACTATTAACTGCTGCAAACAGGTCCTGATGAAGCGGCCCATCTACGAGGAACTCAACGATGAGATCGTGGCACCGCCCACCAGGGGTGTTTCCGATGAGGAAAAGATGGATCTGTACAAGGCCATCGCCAATTTAAAGGATGAGTACCGTACAGTGATCGAACTGTATTACCTGCAGGACTGCTCAGTGAAACAGATTTCAGAGATCATGGAAAAGCCCGAGAACACCATCAAATCACATCTGATGCGGGCAAGGGAAAAGCTGAAAGAATATCTTTCCTAAAAAAAATATTTTTTGTTGCAACCATATGATGCACTCCAGAGTATTATGGTTAGAAACGAACAAAAAAGCACCAGAAAACACCGCAGATCGCGGGAGGTCGCGAAGGAAAGGAAAATGCCGCAAGGCGGCAAGGCGAAGAAATGAAAGAGTTTCAGGAATTAGATCAGCAGATTTCGCAGAGCATGAAGAATGCGAAATCCCTGCCGAGGGCACCGGAGGATCTGAAGATCCGCACCATCCGAAGGGGAGTGGCCATTGAAAACGGCAGAAACGCCGAAAGGCAGTTTTCGGAACAGGCCGATCAACTGGCCAGGGGCGACCCGGAAAAGATAAGCCAACTGGCTGCAGAGGCGCTCATCGGACGGATGGCGATGCACAGACCGTTGCCGGACGGATTCGAACCGGTGGCGGAGAGCAGGAAGCTGGCAGCGGATCCCAAATTCAGCAAAGCGATCGAGGGGAAAGCTCCCGGAGATCTGATGAAGGGAATCGAAAGCGGTCAGCTCGCAAAAGAAGTAGCTTTCTCGGACAAAGGACCGGAGAAGCAGGTAACCAAAGATCTTGGCCGGGCAACGAACCGGATCAAAGAAAAAAAACAACCAAGTATGTAAATTCAAGGAGGAAAATAAAATGAAAAACGTTAGTAAGAAAGTTAAAGCAGCTCTGTTGACCTTAAGTACCGCAGTGATGATGATGCCTGTCAATACATTTGCAGATATCGAAGATCCTTCCAGCATTTCCGGCGGAAAGGGCGCTGATTTCTCAGGTGTTGCAGCTCCCATTGTAGCACTTCTTAACAATCTGATGACTCCGCTTCTTGCGGTAGTCGGCGCAGCAGGTTCCCTTTACTGCGTGATCCTTGGCGTGAAGTTTGCAAAGGCAGGCGAGCCTCAGGAGCGTGAGAAAGCTAAGAACGCACTTAAGAATGCGATCATCGGTTTCGTTCTCATCTTCATCCTGATCCTGGCTCTTGATATCATGATGCCTCAGATGGTTCAGTGGGTAAATGACAACAACTAAGACCAAAAAACAATAGAGAAAAAGTTTCGGATTCCGGCTGTATTTATGCAGCCGGAATGCGTGCGTGTTTGGGATGGTGAAAATGGCCGGCAATTTGAAGGGGATCGACGAGACAAAAAGAGAGCTTGAACGCGAGGAAAGACGGCAGAGATGGATCGACAGAAGGGAACTGAAGCGGGTCCTTCTGGGCCATACCCACCAGAATGAGGAGGGGATCCTGACTGCGGACCAGGGTGCGGTGGCGTTCAACCGTTTCGGCATGGAAGACGGTGCCGTGCAGGTCTATTTTCTGGGGATCATGCTCCGCAGAAGAAGATACCTGACCGACTTAAGTCCCGAGGCTTTCATGGCCGCAGCGGACAAGGCTTGCTCCAATATCGGCAGGCGGGTAAGCTTAGAGCAGCTGCCTGACGGGAAAGCGGTTTTCCGCAGGTACAAGGTTTCGGTGCCGGTGCTGCTTGAGATCTTCTTTGAGGACGGCGAGGTGGTTCTGGTTGGGGCCACGGCCAGGGCCTTGAGCGGCTTCCGTTCCATGAGACGGATCAGAAAATCCTTTGAGGCGGAGATGGGCGACAAACTGAAACGGATCAGCAAAGATGATGCCGCGCTTCGCAGCAGTGAGACTAAGAATTCCGGAAGAAAGGGCAAAAAGCGATGAGAGAATTTTTCCAGAAAAGTTTTTGGGCTAAGTTTATCGTCTGGGGACTTGTCATTGTGGGCAGTGCAGCGGTCATCGGTATGGTGATTGAAAACATCATGCTCAATGCCGGCAGCATGTTTTCCGGCAAGGGGGCTCACTTCAGCGCCGGCGTACTTTTGCATGGCAGAACCTGGATCATCGGCTTTATGTTCGTTGCCATCGGCGGTGCACTTCTGGCTCTCAACGGAGATCTGGGACATCCCTTCCGCTCCACGGGCACCGATCTGTTAAAGGGCGGCAAGGACGCCAGGGTGGAAGGCGCTTTGGAGAATTCCAGATGGCTGACCGACAAGGAGAGAGACAAATACTGGGCGCCCTTTTCCTATGACCAGATGGATAAGGTGAAAAAGGACGGAATTCCTGTCAGAGCGGTGCTTGATAAAAAAGGCATGCTTCGCGGCAACTTCCTTTCCGGGGCCCATTCACTGGTTATCGGTGCTACCGGTTCCGGTAAGACCACAACCTTCATCAACCCCATGATCCAGCTGATCGGAGCAACCAACTGCGGTTCCTCCATGATCATGACAGACCCCAAGGGAGAGCTTTTCTCCCTGCATTCCGAATTCTTGAAAAAACGCGGCTACAACGTGCTTCTTCTGGA
>JAEEGL013558595.1_pt1 | contig 29442 bp, 23 predicted proteins | sample 9134231 | NCBI WGS metagenome assembly JAEEGL01 (sample SAMN16246548, study PRJNA631951) | gut metagenome | biome: gut microbiome; feature: rumen; material: fiber-attached | host: Bos | place: Iran: Karaj | collected 2018-10
ATTGCAATAGTTGCCCCCGTGTGCATAATGCTCCGCGATCATTCCCGTAAGAGTCGCAATAGGCATACTGATCACCAGACAGCAGATCCTGACGATGGTAGTATCGAAGGGAAGCTGCCTGAATATCAGGATGCCTATGGCAGGTATGATGATATTTCTGATGAGGATGAAGAAATATATATCCTTGTCCGTGAATACAGACTTAAGATCAAGCTGAGCCAAAGAACCGCCGATGAGTATCATGGATACGGGGATACAGACATTTCCCATGTATGAGAGAAAGCTGGCTGCGGTTTCCGGTATGGGAACGTTGGAGAAATAAAGGATGAGTGCAACTACGCTTCCCACTGTGCCGGTATTTATCAGTGACTTGAAAGAGAACTTTTCTTCGCTGTTGCCGCTCCTTACCAGGGCAAACCCCAGAGTGTAGGCAAACAGGTTAAAGAGAAGCATGTAAAAGATCAGATATATGACATATTCGGGGCCGAACAGTGCTCTTATTATGGGGATCCCGAAGAAGCCGAGATTTGCGAATATGACCATAAACTGCTTGAGTTTCAGATTTTTGGCACGACTTTTCCTGAATATAAAGTAGAATACATAGCTTATGGCAATGCAGAATACGTAATAGAGCAGGGATATGATGAGATTCTGAAAGCTGAGTACAAGTCCGTTTCCCGGCTTATCCCCCGACAGGGAGGAAAGCAGGATGCAGGGATTCAGCAGGTAAACGATCAGGTTACTGATCTGATGCTGGCCTGTCTTATCAAAGAGCTTGATCTTAAAAGCCACATAACCGGAGATCATCATGGCGGCAAGCATCAGCATCTGTTTCAAAAGCATCAGGGTGTTCACTTAAGATAACTCCTCAATATATTGGTAAAGACAGCGGGGGCTTCCATAAAGGAAAAATGGCCGACTCCCTCTATCTTAGCCAGATAAGCGTTAGGCATTTCGGACTCCATAATAAGAGCGTCCTCTATGGGTGTATCCGTATCATTGGTGCCCCATATGAGCAATACCTCCGGGGTAACACCCGAAAGGATGGGCCTTAGATCCTCATTGATGGCAAGCACCATACACTCTCTCATGAGCGGAGAGGCCGCTCTGTAATCAGCGGACCCGTGAGTCTCCTTATATCTTTCAACGATCTTATCGGGAACAAAGTTTTTGGCAGCCCTGAAGAGGCTTTGCTTGAACTTTACGCTGCCCGGTTGGGCATGTTTTATCCCGGCCGAGTCTATGAGTACGATCCTTGATATCTCAAAGGGAAGATCCGGTCTGTTGGCCATCTTGATTATCACCCGTCCGCCGAAGCTGTGACCTATGAGAGTCAGGGCATCTATGGAAAGAGCTTCGATGAAACCGGTAACAAAGTCAGTGAAAGCATCCAGATCCCAGGGGACAGGGGGTTCCGGAGTCCCGCCTGTAAATCCGGGCATATCCAGCAGTATGACATGATACTTTTCCGAGACTGCATCGGATATGACCCTGTACAGGGAAGCCTTTGCCATCCATCCCGGCAGGACCAAAACATGGGGGCCGTCCGAAGGGCCGTATTCCTCATAATATACGGATAATCCGTTAACTTCTGTTTTCATGAGAGCAATTATATCATAACAAAACCATTTGTGTTATACTTCTAAAGGTGCAAACGGAGTATCTGTCAGGATACTGTATATAAAAGAACTGTTAACGAGGTGAAAAATGGCATTACCCAGAGAATACGGTAAATCCGTGGGAGAGATAATAAAGATCAAATCCGATTTTTTCGAAAAGAACGAAGATATGCTGAAGCTGTCATCACATCAGGCTGATGCGCTCCTTCTGCAGCCCAAACGAAAAAACTGCAAGATATGTCATGAACCCATAGGCGAAGAGGCCGGGATGGAGCCTCTATACACAAGCCAGAGGATGAGGTATTATCAATGTCCTGTCTGCAGCCATCTGAATTCCGAGCATGAGGATAATGAAGACTTTGCCTCGAGAGTTTATATTTCCGATAATTATCTGGCTAATTATTCCGAGGATGACAAGATAAAATACGCCAACAGAAGGGATACCATATATATTCCCAAAGCCAGATTCCTTATAGATTCTCTTGCTAAAGACGGTCTGCAAAAGAAGGACATACGCCTGCTGGATGACGGAGCGGGATCGGGCTACTTTGTTTCTGCCCTTCACGAGCTGGGAGTTGACCAGGTGGACGGCATCGAGATCTCGGAGCCCCAGGTCCAGTTCGCAAATACCATGAACGGAGAGGATATACTCACTCAGGTGGATGCCCCCGATATCGCCGACATCATAGGCAAGGCCAATGTCAATGTGGTCACCTTCATCGGAGTTCTGGAGCATATCACTAATCTGGATGAGATACTCTCAGCCATCAAGGCCAACAGGCACATCCAATATGTATATTTCTCTGTGCCAATGTTTTCCATGAGCTGCTTCTTTGAGGCAGCGCATCAGAACTGCTATAACAGACATGCAGGCGGTACCCACTCACATCTGTTCACGGACAGATCCATACGTTATATGGCTGATACCATAGGCTTTGAGGAGTATGCAGTCTGGAAGTTCGGATCGGACATGATGGATCTGTACCGCATGATCTGCGTCTGCCTCGATCAGAACGGAGAGCACAAACTCAGGGAGACTTTCGGAGAGAGATTCCTCCCGATGATAGACGAGCTGCAGGAGGTTATGGACCGCCATGAAGAAGCCTCCGAGATACATATGATAATCAAGAGGAGACCGTGATGATCCTTATCGCTTCCGTCATCATAATAGTGTATGCTGCCCAGGTACTCAGATACAGCGTGCACATGTTTCAGCAGAATGGCTATAAAAACAAAGTACACGCAGCTTGGGTGATGAAAAACTACGGCAGGCATTTCACGAAGTGCCTCTCGCCAAAGCCCGCAAAAAAGCCCCTGGTATACACCCCCAGGGTCATCAGGCTTCTTGTCACCACGGTGATATGGTTCCTGCTGATCTGCCTTCTCAACAGATTCTTTGGGAATAAATACTCTCTGCTGGCGATAGCGGTCGTATATACCTTTGTCGTTACACCCTTTGCCCCCATCATATCCAATATCATCAATAAACCCATAGAAAGCACCATATCCAACGGATTCATAAACAAGGCAAAAAAGCTGATAGGACAGATGCCTGACATGAAGGTCATCGGTGTTACGGGCTCCTACGGGAAGACTTCGGTAAAGTTTTATCTGTACGAGCTCCTGTCAGCGAGATACGAGGTGCTCGCCACGCCGGAATCCTACAACACTCCCATGGGTGTGGTAAAGACCATAAATACCATGCTAAAGCCCACACATCAGATCTTCATCTGTGAGATGGGAGCCAGGAATGTCGGAGATATCAAGGAGCTTTGCGATATAGTTCATCCGGATTACGGGATCGTAACCTCAGTCGGAGAGCAGCATCTGGAGAGTTTTCACAGCGTTTCCAACATCCAGAAGACAAAATTCGAGCTGCCTGACGCGGTATATGAAAAGACAAAACAGGAAGGACATATCTTCCTTAATCAGGACAGCGAATACATAAGGTCATACAATAAATACGAAGGGGCCGTGACCTATTCCGCAGCCGGCGGGGCATCATCCTATAATGCCTCGGATATCCGTACCGGGATCAAGGGCACGGAATTCACCGTGACTGCTCCGGATAACACCTCCCAGAAATTCAATATGAAGCTCATAGGTGCCCACAATGTGATAAATGTCATAGGAGCCATCGCGGTATGCCATGAGCTTGGCATGACCCTTAAGGAGCTGGTCATACCCGTAAGGCGGCTGTCTTCCGTTGAACACAGACTGAGCCTCATAGAGCAGGGAGATATCACCATAATAGATGATGCATATAATTCCAATCCAAGAGGGGCCGAGGCGGCACTTAACACCCTGGCCATGTTTGATGATTGCTGTAAGGTAGTCATCACACCGGGTATGGTGGAGCTGGGAGAGAAGCAGGAGGAGCTGAACAAAGCCTTTGGTGAGCAGATGGCCGGAATCGCCGATCATGTTGTCATAGTGGACAATATCAATACCGAGGCCATAAAAAGCGGGCTGGTGTCAAAGGGATTCGAGGAGGAGAAGCTGTATGTGGCTGAAAGCTTCGAAAAGGCCATGCAGTATACAAGGACCATTCCTCAGGAAAAGCATAAGGTGGTCCTGATAGAAAATGATCTTACGGACAATCTGATGTAGGATGGTCGTAGTATAGCCGAGAAAAAACTTCAAGCAGAAAACATTTGCTGCCGGTCGAGCAAAAACAATACTTGCAAAAGAATAGATAAACAGATACAGATGATGATCAGGAGGGATTTATGAAGATAAGAGTAGGAGTGATATTCGGGGGACGCTCGGTTGAGCATGAGGTGTCAGTCATCTCGGCCCTTCAGGCAATGCAGAGTCTTGATCTTGAAAAATACGATCCGACGGCCATATACCTTACGAAGAACAATGAGCTGTACGTGGGAGCTCCGGTAGAGAACATCGAGGCGTACAAGGATATCCCCACACTGCTCAGGCAGTCCATCAGGGTTGTCCCGGTCTTTGATAAGGGCAAGTACATGCTGGTCCAGTATCCTCACAGGCTTTTAGGCATGAGTCCCATAGAACTGGATGTGATCCTTCCCATCGTTCATGGTACCAATGTTGAGGACGGCACCCTCATGGGATATCTGAAGACCTGGGGCATTCCCTTTGCCGGATGCGATGTAACGGCAGCGGCTGTAGGAATGGATAAGTACATAATGAAGACGGTCTTTTCGGACAATGATATACCCGTCCTGCCCTGCAGGAGGTATACGACAGCCGACTACAGAGATATTGACGGCATCATATCGGATATTGAAAAAACCTTTGGCTACCCCGTGATCGTGAAGCCGGTGAACTCCGGCTCATCCGTGGGCATATCGGTAGCTCATGACAGAGACGGACTGATGGATTCCCTTGACGAGGCATTTACCTTTGCAAACGTTGTGCTGGCAGAGCACGCCATAACAAAGCTTAAGGAGATCAACTGCTCGGTGCTTGGAGATGTGGAGGACGCAAAGGCATCGGTATGTGAAGAGCCGTACCACTCTGAGGAGATCCTGTCCTATGAGGACAAATACATGTCCGGCGGCAAGAATAAAGGAGCATCAAAGGGTATGGCCTCTGTTGCCAGGAAGATCCCTGCACCTATCGGGGATGATATGACAAAGAGGATACAGGAGCTGGCCGTAAGAGCCTTTACCTGCCTTGGCTGCAACGGCGTTGTCCGTTTTGATTTCATGATAGATGAAGAAAAGAACGAGCTGTATCTTAACGAGATAAATACCATACCGGGATCCCTGTCATTCTATCTGTGGGAGCCTGCTGGCCTCTCCTACCCCGAACTGCTTGACAGACTCATAGACCTTGCCATGAAGCGCAGAAGGGATGAGGAAAGGGTGACATTCAGCTTTGACACCAACATTCTTAACCAGTCAAGCTTAAGCGGATTGAAGGGCAGTAAAGGATCAAAGTTATGATCAGGCTTATAATAGTTGTTCTTTTTATCGTAGTATTCCTGACGGTGTCCCTTATTCTCATACCGATAGGCTATCTTATCGGACTGTTCGATATGAAGGCCAGAGACAGATATTCCCAGGCCATGATAACCTGGGCTTTTTCCGTGGTGGGCTTTTTAAGCGGCGCAAGGATCACAAAGAAGGGTTTTGACAAGGTACCAAAGGATGAAGCCGTTTTATTCGTGGCAAATCACAGGTCCATGTTTGATATTGTGCTGCTGTACGCCCAGATGTTCAGGCCTACCGGCATAGTCTCAAAAAAAGAGATAAAAATGGTACCGGTATTCGGATGGTGGATGAAGCTCATGCATTGCCGGTTTATGGACCGTGATGACATGAGACAGAGCCTTCAGGTCATACTCGAGTGCATAGAGGAGGCCAAGAACGGTTTCTCCATCCTGATCTACCCGGAGGGTACGAGAACAAAAGGGGAATCAGAACTTGATATGCTGCCTTTCAAGGAGGGCTCATTTAAGATAGCCACAAAGGCCGGTATCAGGATAGTCCCGGTAGCCATACATAATACAAGAAGGATACTGGAGGAACATTTCCCCCTCATAAAGGGCAGTGACGTTACCATCAGCTTCGCGGATCCCATAGATCCGAGGGAGCTTGACAAAGATGAACAAAAGCACATAGGCGCCAGGTGCCGGGAGGAGATAATCCGGATGCTTTCCGAGGAGACAGGGGAATGCTGATAAAAAACGGCAGGATCCTGGATCCTGCAAACGGTACGGATACCATATCGGATATACTCATAAAGGGAGAGAGGATCGCCCTTATAGGGAGAGATCTGGAGGCTGATACCTCCGAAGAAGAGATAATAGACGCCGGATCATTTATCGTAGCTCCCGGGCTGGTGGATGTCCACGCCCATTACAGGGATCCGGGACAGACTGAAAAGGAAGATCTCCATACGGGGGCACTGGCAGCGGCTGCGGGAGGCTATACTTCCGTGCTCTGCATGGCAAATACAGTACCTGCCGTGGACAGCATCCCGGTCCTGGAGGATATCCTGAAAAGGGCATCCGAAGAGAAGATCCATATATACCAGAGCGGGGCAGTAACCATGGGAAGAGAGGGCAAAAAGCTTGTACCCATGGAGGAGCTTCTCGGCGCGGGAGCCGTCGGATTTACCGATGACGGTACACCCATTACTGATAAAGAACTTGTAGGAAGCGCCATGACAGAGGCTAAAAGGCTGGGAGTACCTTTGAGCTTTCACGAGGAGGATCCCCGGTATGTAACAGAAGCAGGTATCAATGCAGGTAAGACTGCTGCCGCCATGGGACTTACAGGGGCCGACAGGATGGCTGAAAAAGTCATGATAGAGCGGGATCTTACCATGGCAATTGAGACCGGAGCCGTGGTGGATATACAGCATGTATCCTCAAGAGAGGGAGTTGAGCTGATACGCAGGTTCAAAAAAACGGATCCCCGGGGCTTGATACATGCAGAGGCCTGCCCTCATCATTTCTCCCTGACGGAGGAGTGGGTTGTAAGGAAGGGCACACTGGCCAAGGTCAATCCCCCTCTCAGAACAGAGGAGGACCGGCTGGCGATAATAGAGGGAATAAAGGATGGGACCATCGACCTTATCGCTACGGATCATGCACCTCACACCATGGATGAAAAGAGCCGGGAATTTGTGAAGGCACCCTCCGGCATGATAGGACAGCAGACAGCCCTGGCTCTCGGGATCACCAATCTGGTGGAAAAAGGCCATATCCCGATGGGCAGACTGATAGAGCTTATGAGTCTTAATCCGGCAAGGCTCTACGGCTTTGAGGCGGGAAGCCTTGCTGTAGGGAATAAGGCCGATATCGTCATATTCGACCCAAAAAGGAAATGGGAATTTAAGGAGTCCGATATCCTGTCCAGATCCCATAATTCTCCTTTTGTCGGGATGACACTCACGGGAAGGGTTATATATACCATAGCTGACGGAAAGGTGGTATACAGGCTTTGAAAGAGGCGGCTGTTAAAAATATCGCTGCACATGTTGCAGATAAGAGCATGATAGCACCGGGGATCTACAGTATGGTGCTTTCGTGCGACATAGGAAGCAGGGCTCTTCCGGGGCAGTTCGTGCTTGTATATCCAAGGGATGGATCACACCTTCTTGGCAGACCCATCTGCATAGCGGATGCGGACGATGACTCCATACGGATAGTATTCAGAGCAGCGGGCAGCGGAACAAAGGATATAGCCGAAGCCGGGATCGGAGACCGGCTCTTTGTGGAGGGACCTCTTGGCAGGGGGTATCCCCTCTCGGATGAGATCACAGGCGGCAGGAGCATAGTACTCTTAGGCGGAGGGATCGGAGCACCATCCCTTTTATTTCTTGCAAAGAGTCTGCGCAGGCAGGATCCGGAGGCAGATATACTGGCCATCCTGGGTTACAGGGACAGCTCCATGAAGCATTTCCTGTATGAGGACATAAAGGATACCGGAGCAGATGCCCTGATCGCCACGGATGACGGCTCCGAAGGAATAGGCGGCAACGTCATAGATGCACTTAAGACAACTGACAGGAAGGCGGATGTGATATATGCCTGCGGGCCCATGCCGATGCTTTCGGCAGTGAAGAAATATGCGAAAGAGACAGGGGCAAAGGCTTATATAAGCCTGGAGGAGCATATGGCATGCGGAGTGGGAGTCTGTCTGGGATGTGTGGTAAAGACCCTTAAGAAGGACGGTCACAGCATGGTCAACAATGCCAGGATATGTACGGAAGGGCCGGTGTTTGACGCAGAGGACGTGGATATTTGAGGAGGACGGATGGATTTATGGCAGATCTTTCAGTTGAATTCGCAGGATTGAGATTCAAAAATCCCGTAACCGTCGCATCCGGTACATTCGGTTCGGGCATGGAATACGAAAAGATGGTCGATCTTAACAGGCTTGGTGCCATAACCACCAAGGGAGTATCGGCTGTTCCCTGGGAGGGAAATCCCACACCGAGAGTCACGGAAACGCCATCGGGGATGATGAATGCCATAGGATTGCAGAATCCGGGCCTTGATGTATTTATGGAAAGAGATCTGGGATTTCTTTCCGGATATGATGTTCCTGTCATCGTAAACGTGTGCGGCCACAGCATGGAAGAATACGAAGAGGTGGTAGAGCGGCTGTCAGATGATGACCGTGTGGCCATGCTGGAGATCAATGTATCCTGTCCCAATGTCAAGGAGGGAGCCATCCAGTTCGGGACTGATCCAGGAATGCTAAAAGAGGTCACAAAAAGGTGCAAGCTGAAGGCAGGCAGCAAACCGGTCATCATGAAGCTGACACCCAATGTCACAAGCATTGCGGACATGGCCAGGGCAGCCGAGGATGGCGGAGCGGACGGTATATCACTGATCAACACCTTTACCGCCATGAAGATAGATATATACAGAAAAAGATTCGTTCTTGCAAACCGCACAGGCGGACTGTCTGGACCGGCCATACATCCGATAGCCGTCAGGATGGTATACGAGGTGAGCCATGCGGTTGGTATACCCGTCATAGGCATGGGAGGCATAGCCTCTTTTGAAGACGCCATAGAATTAATGATGGCGGGAGCGACCATGGTTGCAGTGGGCATGATAAACTTTGCCAGGCCGGATGCGACTATGCGCGTGATCGACGGTATAGAGGATTATCTGGTAAAGATGGGTATCGACAGCGTAAGGGATATAAAGGGGATTGTATGAGACCACATGTTAAAAGGATCACGATATCGGCCATGCTTTTAGCCATATCCGTTATATTCGGTTTTTTCAAGATACCGCTGTCCCAGGTTTCGGAAATAAGGCTCCAGTTCCTGCCGGTGGCGGTGGAAGGCGCAGTCTACGGTCCGTTGTACGGCGGTATAGTAGGCGGATTATCCGATATCCTGTGCTATATAGCAAGACCCACCGGTCCGTTTTTTCCCGGATTCACCATATCGGCGGTGATACAGGGGGTGATCTACGGATTGATCCTGAGGAAGGGACACAGCCTCAAGAGAGTCATGATAGCTCAGGCTGCAGACTGTATCCTGATCTCCATGATACTGTATCCCATATGGCTGCATTTCCTGTACGGTATGGGATTTGCGGCGCTTTTTTCAGCCAGACTTATAAAGGTGCTCGTGATGTATCCCATAAATGTGGCGCTCATCATGATAGTAATAAAACCGTGTAAGAGATATCTGGGAGGCGGGGACTAATGAATTACCGCGAATCTATTTCATACATCAGGGAAACGGCGGCTTTCGGTTCCAAGCTGGGGCTTGAAAATATCACAACATTGATGTCATTGCTGGATGATCCTCAGGACACACTGAGGATCATTCATATTGCAGGGACCAACGGAAAGGGAAGCGTTGCATCCTACATCCTGTCTGCACTTAAAAAGGCAGGCTACAGATCGGGACTTTATACGTCTCCGGAGCTGGAGCGCTTTACCGAACGCATCAGGATAAATGACGAGGAGATATCCCGGGAGGATGTGGCAAAATACGCAACCTTAGTCAGATCCAAGGCAGAGTACATGTCCGGGGCCGGTATGGGACAGCCCACGGAATTCGAACTCGTCATGGCGATGGCTTTTTGTTATTTTGCGGACAGGAAGGTCGATGCGGTGGTACTGGAGACCGGTATGGGAGGAAGGCTTGATGCTACAAACGTCATAAGGCAGTCCATGCTTTCCGTGATAACAAAGATCAGTTATGACCATATGCAGTATTTAGGGGACAGTCTTGATAAGATAGCCCTGGAGAAGGCGGGCATCATCAAGGAGGGGGGACAGGTTCTGGTATATCCCCAGCAGGAGGAGGTCATGGAGGTATACAAAGAAGTATGCGGCAGGAGAAATGCCACACTTCATATATCGTCTCTTCCTGATGCAGTGCCTGAAAGAAGACTCCCGAAAACAGGCGGGATGGTTTCGGATGACATATTCAGGGAGCAGAGATTCACCCTTGACGGAGAGGAATACGAGACCGGGATGAGGGGGATATACGAAAGAGAGAATGCAGCTCTTGCGATAAACGCTCTTAGTCTGGTGTCGGGCTGCCTTAATAGGTTGGACCATAAAGCCATATACGAGGGTATACGGGAGGCTGTCTGGCCCGGCCGTTTTGAAGTGCTCTCCAAAAAACCTCTCATAATAGCTGACGGAGCACATAATGTGGATGGGGCAGAAGCACTGTCCGGATCCCTTGAAAGATACTTCGGGGATAAGAAGGTCTGTCTGGTATTGGGTATACTTAAGGATAAGCAATATGACAGTATGCTGGAGATCCTTCTGAAACATGCATCTGCGGTGATCGCCTGCAAAGTACCCAATCCCCGCTCGCTTGATACAGAGGGATTGGAAAAGGCAATAAAAAAGATCAAGCCGGATATGAGGATGATACAGGGCGGGTCTTTGGAAGAGGTTATTGAAGAAATAAAAAAACCACAGCCTGATGCTGTGGCAAATGTTATATGCGGAAGCCTCTATCTTGTGGGGCCTCTAAGGCGCCTTATCCTAAACGAGCCGGCAGATTAATGTAATGTCATATCACAGGCTTATGAAAAGGATCTCAGCCTTGCAGTCCCCGATCTTGATGGGGATATGGAGGATCCTGGTGGGGGATATGACAGAAAAGACCTGGGTACTGTCAAGAGATATCTGGGGCTCTATGCTGTACTCTATCCCGCTCTTGGTCTGTGCTATAACAAAATCTCCGTTGATACGGTTTATGGTCTCGCCTGCCGCATCAAGGATGAATTCCTGTGAATCCTCAAACTGGTCTCCGGCAAACCCCTTTGCTATTGCGGTGAGACCCTTGTAGAGATCGACAAAACCCAGATAATAACTCTTATCCGGATTGGCAAGCTTTTGAAAGAGTCCCGAGGTCAACCCGTCAGATCCCTCCGTGATAAATATATCATCAACGGCAAGATCGGCATGGAGATTCTCTGCCATGAACTTCAGTGCATATAAGGCATGAAGCGTATATTCCGAATCTCCCATTATGGTTTCGGTAACATCTCTTAAGTTGTCTGGATTCAGATCATACATGGTGATATCATATACCTATTTACAGGTAGAATGCAAATATTATCGAAGGAAGGACCGGCAGAGAAGACGGTTTGATGAAATATAAGGTGATGGGCATGTCATGCTCGGCGTGCCAGATGCATGTTGAAAAAGCAGTAAGCTCTGTGGAAGGCGTTGAAGAAGTTAATGTCAGTCTCCTCACGAATTCCATGGTGGTCAGAGGGAGAGCAGGGAGCAAAGAGGTCATAGATGCAGTAAGGGGAGCCGGTTATGACGCCTTGTGCATATCGGAGGATATGAACAAGGCAGCCTCAGCTGACGGCACAAAAAACCCGGAGGATGCCCTTAAGGATACGGAAACACCCGCCATGGTCAAGAGACTGATCCTGTCTCTTGCCACACTTCTTGTACTCATGTATGTGGGCATGGGCCATATGATGTTTAAGGCTCCGCTGCCCGCTATCCTTGATAACCACGGAGCAGTCGCTTTATTGGAGCTGCTTCTGAGCGCTCTGATAATGCTGATCAACCGCAGATTCTTTATTTCGGGATTCAATGCGGTAAGGCACGGTGCTGCCAATATGGATACTTTGGTGGCGCTGGGAGCAATGGCGTCCTTTATTTATTCCGTTGCCGCCATGTTTCTGATGATGGATGCCATGTCTGCGGGAGACCATGCAAGGGCGGATATGCTGGCCGAAGGTCATCTCTATTTTGAATCTGCTGCCATGATCCTGACCTTTATCACCATAGGCAAAACGCTGGAGTCCTATTCCAAGGGCAGAACGACGGATGCTCTCAGATCCCTGATGAAGCTGTCTCCGAAAACGGCTAATGTGGAGAGGGAAGGCCGGGTCCTTGAGGTTTTGATAGAGGAGGTTAGAAAGCAGGATATCGTGGTAGTAAAGCCCGGGGAGAGCATACCCGTGGACGGAGTCATAATAAACGGCTACACGGCGGTTGATGAATCTGCGCTTACGGGAGAATCCATTCCGGTGGAAAAGAATGTTGGAGATACGGTATCGGCTGCAACCATCAACACATCGGGTTATATAAAGATAGAGGTCGAAAAAGTCGGAGAAGATACAACCATAGCTGAGATAATACGCATGGTATCGGATGCCGCAGCTACCAAGGCTCCCATAGCCAGGATCGCAGACAGGGTATCGGCTGTATTCTGTCCCGCCGTTATGGTGATCTCCCTCATGACACTTATGGGATGGATCCTTGCCGGCGAGGGCTTTGCACGCGCTTTTGCCAGGGCAGTATCCGTCCTTGTCATCTCATGCCCATGTGCACTGGGGCTTGCAACACCCGTGGCCATAATGGTGGCAAACGGAATGGGAGCAAAAAACGGTATCCTCTTCAAGACCGCGGCAGCTTTAGAGGAAACCGGCAGATGCGAGATAGTGGCTCTGGATAAGACAGGGACCATAACAAAGGGGATACCGGTGGTGTGTGATGTTATTCCCGCTAAGGGAGCAGAAGCGGAGGAGCTTTTGGATACGGCAGCGGCCCTGGAGTCTAGGAGCGAGCATCCGCTGGCAGCGGCAGTCACAGCCTATGCGGAAGAAAAGGGAATAAAACCGAAAGAGGTGGATTCATTTGAGAACAGACCGGGGAACGGCCTTACGGGCAGGATAGAAGGTTCCATGTCCGCCGGCGGAAATGACCGGTTCATCTCCTCTTATGTGACAATAGATGATGCTTTGCAAAAAAAGGCGGAGGAACTTTCCGATGCAGGCAAGACTCCCATGTACTTTATAAAGGACGACAGAATGCTTGGACTCATCGCTGTTGCCGATACCGTAAAAGAGGATGCAGGAGAGGCCGTAAGGCAGCTTAAGCAGATGGGCATAGAAGTCTGCATGCTGACCGGGGACAACGAAAGAACCGCAAAAGCCATAAGTGACATGGCCGGGATCGATAATGTGATGGCAAAGATCCTGCCGGATGATAAAGCAAATGCGGTAAGGAGACTGAAGGAAAAGGGCAAGGTGATCATGGTAGGAGACGGTATAAATGACGCCCCGGCTCTTGCAGAGGCAGACGTGGGGATAGCCATAGGATCCGGAACTGATGTAGCCGTGGATGCAGCGGATGTTGTCCTTATCAGGAACAATCTGACGGATATACCCGGATCAGTCAGGCTGGGACGTAAGACACTTGTAAATATCCGACAGAATCTGTTCTGGGCCTTTTTCTACAATGTCCTGTGCATTCCACTGGCCATAGGTTTATATCAGATGCTCTTCCATCTGGACTTTGAGATGAAGCCCGCCATAGGGGCTCTGGCCATGAGTTTATCTTCCGTTACGGTCTGTGTGAATGCCCTGAGGCTCAATCTCTTTGATATCAGGGATCCATCCCGTGACAGAAGGTCAAAACGGAGTATAATACTGACGAAGGATACAACAGAACTGCATAAGGAGGGAGCGGCTATGTCAAAGACGATGAAGATCAAAGGGATGATGTGCGCTCATTGTGAGGCAACGGTGAAAAAGGCGCTGGAGGCAATAGAGGGTGTTTCATCCGCAACAGTTTCTCACGAAGAGGGTACTGCAGTCATAGATCTTGATAAAGAAGTAAGTGATGAGGTGCTGAAAAGCGCAGTGGAGGAAAAGGATTACGAAGTGATCTCCATAGGATAGATATACAGTGTAAGATCATCCGGACAAAAAGAAAGCAGGCCCTTGGGGCCTGCTTTCTTTTTCATTCATCTCACTCAGGCGTAACCATCGAAACCGCCCCCGATATGAGGAGTAACCGAGTTCTCCATCATACGTACGGTTGCATCACCCATTATCTTCTGGGTATCAAGGGCATTAGCAAGAAGGGCAGTGCCGACTTCGGTAGCAGTTTTCTGGGTAGCAAGAGATGATGCTACTGTCTGAACTGTGCTGACCGGATCCGCCATGGTGGCAAGTGTCGCATCGATCATATATAGATCCTCCTTCCCGATGATCATCGTAAGATGTATGCTCTAAATGTATATCGGTCAAAACTGTAATTTCCAACATACTCTGAACCGGAAAGATCCGGATCGGGGTCCGTAAGATTTTCATTCACAAGTATGTATTTATTCCCGGAAAGCCCTTTGAGCTCATCAATGCTGTACTCTTTTGCAGCAGGTGCATAGTATTCCATGCATATGGCGATCTCCGGGAAATCCTCATATACCGTATAAGCACCCCCGTTGTTTAGGGTGGCGGCAAACTCTTCAAATCCCGGATCCTTCCGGTATTCTGTTCGAAACTCCTGAACGTAGGTTATGACAAGAGACGAAAAGGTTATGATGAGAAAACAGATACGAAAGCCCCTGCCGTCGGGGATATGATCTGCTGCAAGGGCGGCTCCAAGCCACAGCACTCCCATGGCGGGAAGAAGATATCTGGCGGAAAAAAAGGTGGAACCCGTTATGAACATCAAAGAGTAAGACATAAGGGTTATGACCATCGGCAGTATGATATACCAGGCAGCGGTCAGATCCTTTTTTATAACTGCAAGGATGAGCAGGGAGAGAACACAAAGAAGCAGCAGCAGGGATACGGGGGTCAGGTTGGTTACAAAAGGGAACCTCAAAGAGGCCAGGAGATTCCTTATATCTGCCGGAGAAGCCTTAAAGTACCCCGAGGCTTTTTTCATCTGGTATACCGTAAGGATGGCGCAGGGGATATAGCACGCAAAACAGATAAGTGCGCCTTTTATCCAATCCTTGAAACGCTTGTCTCTTACCGATACAAGAAGAAGCATGAGCCATATCAGAGCCTCGGCTATCAGGGCAAACTGATGAGTATAGGCCCCCAAAACGGTGCATGTTATAAGGAAAGGCATGGAATGCGGCACTTTCTTTATATGGCAAAGAGCGAAGATAGCAGTGCAGGATGCAAACATGCAGGCCCAGCTGTACATCCTTATCTCGATACCGTATGCGATCATATGGGGCATGGCCGTAAGCAATACGGCGTAACAAACGGCACATCTTAAGGAGGAAATTCTGGGAATAAAGACCATCCCCACCGCCATTAGGAGCACCATGGGTATCACTGAAAAAAGCTTCAGGGATACGGAGGAAAACCCGAATATATGCGTAAAACACCAGGCTGCAACATTATAAAAAGGAGGCAGCGTATCCTGAACCGTACGATGGAGCATGGGAAAGAAGCTGTCCCGTATGATGGCGGCTGAAAAGGCTTCATCAACCCACAGATTGTTGTTAAAGATCAGGGATATATATATAAGGGCACAGATCACCACCGTGCCGAGCTTAAGTGCTGTCGGTCTGTTCATGGGACATAGTATAGCGCCAAAAAAAACAAAAGGAAACAGTCTTTCTCCTTTGGCAAAGTGTATTGGCAGGTGTGATAAGTTGAAATGGAAAATATCATTATGCTATAATGCAACGTGGTATGCGCTGACGGAGCGTATGTCGGTTTGATTATGAAAAAATATGAGATCCTGGGCATAAAGATAAAGGACCATTCGGTCAGAGAGACATTAAAGCTTACCAGAGAAACACTCTCTCATAATAAGCCGTCATCGGTGCTTTTCCTTACAAGGGATGTACTGCTTCAGGCAGAAAACTCCGAGACCTTAAAAAGGTTCATAGAAGAGGAAGCCGACGTGACGATGATATCATCTGCCGAATTGTACAGGGCAGCGGGGGCCGAGGACAGGACGAGAGTCAGAGAGATAGACAGGAATCTGTATCTCAAAGGGCTTTTAAGGATCCTTTCCAGAGAAAGAAGAAGGATATATCTTCTGACCTCCGACCCCGGACAGATGGTCAATCTTAAATCATTGCTGGGCACCTTTGAGAACTCACTGCAGGTGGCGGGCTCATATGATACGGCTGTTCTGTCCGAAGAAGACACAAGAGCCGAGGACATTACCAACGACATAAATTCCGTCACCCCGGATGTGGTATTTGCCATATTCGAAGGAGAAGGCAGCGCTGATTTTGTAAACATGGGGAAAAAATACATGAATACCGGTCTGATCGTATTGCTCCAGCCCGAACAGTTAAAGTTCAGGCAGGACGGGTCCGTGAAGTCCGGCTTTATGACCAGGCTGACCGGTCGTTTGTTTACGCGTATTGCGGGAAGGTACAGATAGAGATGGTCTCACTGAACAGACTGGAGGAGATACTTGTCCGGATCAGGCAGTTGTCCGGATGTGAGTTGAGCTTATGGGACAGTTTGTGCAACAGATTATATGCCACTGACGGATCCTTTGAAGGGCTGGATACATCCGTAAGGAATTTTATCACATCCAATGCCACAGCTCAGGAGATCGCCCAGGTCCAATATGCAAAGGTCATGGAGGAAGGCAGGCTGATATACGTGCTGCTGGTATCCGGAGCAGATGCTCCCCTTACGGCAAGGCTGACGGTGAATCAGCTGGAGAACCTGTCGGAGGCATTCAGGGAGAAGATAGACAAGGACTCATTTATAAGAGACCTTCTGCTGGACAATCTGCTTTTGGTGGATATCAGAACGGGAGCCGCCAAGCTTGCACTTGACAATGAACAGTTAAGATGCGTTTATGTGGTAGACGGAGCCGCAAGACAGGATATACCCATGATTGAGGATGCCGTAAAGGACCGGGGGAAGTCTGTCATCTGTGTGGTGGAAGAAGGTTCCCTGACCTGTATCAAGGATATTACGGATCCCTCAGACGAAGGAGAGCTGGAGGAATATGCCTCCTGCATCCGCAAAGCCTTTGCCAGGGAGCAAAGAGAGATAAGGATAGGCTACGGCACCGTGGCACATGATCTCAAGGATATATCCCATTCCTATAAGGAAGCCCATATGGCCGTTAAGGTGGGCAAGATATTCTTTGAGGACAACAGGGTGATGTCATACAGCAGTCTTGGGATAGGCAGATTGATCTATCAGCTGCCCGTTCCTCTCTGCAAGATGTTCATAAGTGAGATATTTGAGGGGATAACACCTGATGAATTTGATGAGGAAACGCTTACTACCATAAGCAGATTCTTTGAGAATTCGCTGAATGTTTCCGAAACCTCAAGACAGCTGTTCATCCATCGTAATACACTGGTGTACAGGCTGGACAAGATACAGAAGGTAACGGGGCTTGACCTCAGAGTGTTTGACGATGCCATAACCTTCAAGATCGCGTTACTGGTGGTAAAGTATATGAAGTATGTAGAGGAAGAGGCTTTCTGACAGATGATTTTATTGGAAGATGTAGTAAAGACCTATAGTTCCGGAGCACCGGCCCTTAACGGCATCAGCCTTAACATAGAAGCCGGCGAATTCGTCTTCATAGTCGGAGACTCCGGAAGCGGAAAGAGTACCCTTATCAAGCTGCTGCTAAGGGAATTGAAGCCGACCTCCGGCAGGATAATCGTAAATAACACTGACGTGACCAAGCTCAGACACGGGAGAGTTCCGAAATACAGAAGGAATATCGGAGTAGTCTTTCAGGATTTCCGTCTTTTGAAGGACAGAAACGTATATGAGAATGTTGCATTCGCCCAGAGGGTCATATCCGTACCCGGACGACAGATAAAGAAGAACGTGCCTCAGGTACTGTCAACTGTCGGTCTTGCCGAGAAATACAAATCCAGACCCAGAGAGCTTTCCGGAGGAGAGCAGCAGAGAGTGGCCCTGGCAAGGGCTATCATAAACAAGCCGCCGATCCTTCTTGCAGACGAGCCCACAGGTAATCTGGACCCTAGGAATTCATGGGAGATCATGAAGCTTTTGGAGGAGATCAATAAAAACGGGACCACCGTACTGGTGGTAACACACAGCAGAGAGATCGTAAATGCCATGCACAAGCGGGTCATTACCGTTAAGAAGGGCGTTATAGTTTCGGATCAGGAAGAAGGAGAATACATCGATGAGGATTAGTACATTGGGTTATACCTTCAAGCAGGGGTTAAAATCCATTTTCAGAAACAAGGTGTTCTCACTTGCGACTATAGCGACCATATCGGCATGTATATTCCTGTTCGGTATATTCTATTCTGTGATGGTTAATTTCCAGAACATAGTCCATCAGGCTGAGTCAGGCGTTGCCGTAACTGCCTTTTTTGACAATGACATCACCGATCAGCGCATACAGGAGATCGGTCAGGAGATAAGCACAAGAGCTGAAGTATCGAAGGTGGTCTATGTTTCTGCAGAGCAGGCATGGAATGACTTCAAGGACGATTATCTGGGTGAATACGCCGACAGCTTCGGAGATGATAACCCTCTGGCGGATTCCGCAAACTACGAGATCTATCTTAGTGATGTGGCGATGCAGGATCAGCTGGTGGATTTCCTCACATCCGTACAGGGAATAAGAGAAGTGCATAAATCCGCCAATGCGGCAAACACTCTTGCGACGGCAAACAATCTGGTAAGTTACGTATCTCTTGCCATAATCTTCATACTTTTTGCGGTATCCATATTCCTTATCAGCAATACGGTTGCCATAGGTATCTCCGTAAGACGTGAGGAGATAGCCATCATGAAGCTGATAGGAGCCACCGATTTCGTGGTACGCTCACCGTTTTTGATCGAGGGTATCATACTTGGACTTATAGGCGCGGCACTTCCGCTGGTTGCTATCTATTTTATCTATAACAAAGCCATCGGATATGTTATGCAGGAATTTGCGGTACTGGATTCCATACTGGCCTTTCTGCCGGTGGAACAGATCTTTAATACACTGGTACCCATAGCGCTGATACTTGGAGTCGGTATCGGTTTTCTTGGCAGTGCCATGACGGTGCGCAGACATCTTCGGGTATGAGGAAAAGGACGTATATAACAATAAAACTGCTTTTATTTGTGCTGTGCGTGACACCATGCATGGCACAATTTGTCTTGCCCCTTGAGGTCTATGCCGATGAGGATGAGGAAGAAGGAGAAGAAGATGGAGGCAGATCCCGCGATATAGATGCTCTCAAGCAGCAGATCGCGGAAAGCCAGGCTGCAAAGGAGAGGGCAAATCAGACAAAAAACCAGCTTGCCTCGGGTATGGCCAGCGTCCAGCAGGTCATAGGGTCATTGGAGTCCGAAAAGGAGGACATCGTCAGTTACGTGGCCACCCTGGATGCTGCAATGGAGCAGATACAGGATGATATAGCGGCTATAGATGCCTCCATATCGGAGAACGAGATCCAGATAGATGAGGCAAAGAAAGCCATAGATACAGCACAGAAGGAACTGGACGAAGCGGAAAGGATAAGGCAGGACCAGTACGAGGACATAAAGGATCAGATCCATTTCATGTACACCACACAGAAGTCCACCTTTGCGGATATCATTTTTACGTCAAAAAGCATGGGAGATCTTCTAAACCGGACATATTACATTAATCGTATAATGGAATATGATCAGAAAAAACTGGCCGAGTATGCCAAAACCGTAGAGGAAGCCGATGCGGCAAAAAAGGTGCTGGAGGAGAATAAGGCAAAGCTTGATGAGAAGCAGGCCGAGCTGGAAGAAAAGCACGCCGAGGCAAAGAGCAAGGAAGAAGACATGGGAAAGCTCATAGATGCCAAGGAAGAGGAGATAGGGCAGTACAATGATGCCATAGGAGACAAGGAAGCACAGGTTCGGGAATACGAGGCCATGATAGCTCAGCAGAATGCTGAGATCGCGGCAATAGAAGCAGCCATAAGGCAGCAGCAGGCAGCTCTTCAGGAGGCAAACCGACGCGTTTACGGAGGCGGACAGTTCGTCTGGCCCGCTCCGGGCTACACCAGGATATCGGATGACTACGGTATGAGGACCCATCCCACCCTGGGAGTGCAGATGATGCATAACGGAGTTGATATGGCGGCTCCTTCGGGGTCACCCATACTGGCAGCGGCGGACGGCACGGTAATAGCTGCATCCTATTCGGGTACCATGGGAAATTATATAATGATAGACCACGGGTCGGATCTTATATCCATATACATGCATGCATCATCTCTCAATGTGTCCGCAGGACAGGAGGTAGGTGCAGGGGACAGGATAGGATCCGTGGGATCTACGGGGCGCAGCACCGGGCCGCATCTGCATTTCGGAGTCAGAAAGAACGGCGCATACGTCAATCCGTGGAGTTATCTGAAATAAAGGAGTAAACAGATGAGCATAAGTAACTGGGAAAAGACCGGCAAAGGGCAGTATCTGCTAAGGGAAAGTGAAGAAGAGACCGTCAGGCCGGATGATAACAAGGGCAGAAGAAATCCTTTGGGATTCTTTGTGGGTATGTTCGTGGGGGCAGCCATAGTCCTTGTGGTCTATTTTCTCGGCTTTGGATTCGCCAATTCCCTTTCTCTTGCAACTCAGAGAAAGATAGGACAGATCGAGAAGCTTATAGATAAAAACTATTACTGGGACAGGGATCCGGATGAGGAGGCAGAGGGAATATATCTGGGACTTGTGTATTCACTGGGAGATAAATATGCCACATATTATACCGCGGATGAGCTTCAGAGCGAGATCGAGAGCAACGCCGGAGAATTCTACGGCATAGGATGCGGGATAGCCTTCGATCCCGATGCCAACTGCTGCTACATAGGAAGCATTGATGAGGGACATCCTGCGGATCTTGCCGGGATAGAAGTGAATGATTATTTCTATAAGGTTGATGGAGAGGATGTGACGGGATGGCTTCCCGGGGATGTATCAAAGGTGGTCAGAGGTGAAGCAGGCACCACGGTGGAGCTGACCATGCTCAGAAACGGGGAGGAGATGGATTATACCATCAAGAGAGCCAAGGTGGAGGTGACCTCCGTTTCCCATAATATGATAGACGAAGAGAAAAAGATCGGATACCTCAGGATAGGCAGATTTGATTATGCCACAGTGGATCAGTTCAAGAATGCCAAGAAGGATCTGGAGGACCAGGGAATGAAGGCCATGATACTGGATCTTCGCCAGAATCCCGGAGGCATGGTCAATGCCTGTACGGACATTGCAGCAGAGATGGTTCCGGACGGGATAATATGTTATGCTCTTTCCAAGGATGGAAGCAGAAGAGAGTGGAAGTCGGAGGATGGCAAGGAGATCGACATCCCGGTGATCATCCTTACGGACGGGAACACGGCGTCCGCAGCAGAGATACTCACGGGGGCCATGAGAGATTATAAAAAGGCCACTACCGTCGGTACCACAACCTACGGAAAAGGGATAATACAGAACACCTACAATCTCGGTGACGGAAGTGCCGTAGAGTTTACCTGCGGAGAGTACTTCCTGCCCAACGACGAGAGCATACATGAGAAAGGTATAGAGCCGGACATGGAGGTCGAGCTTGATGAAGAGGCATACGTTAATGAGGGGAAGGATAACCAGCTCGACGTGGCATTGAAGGAACTGGAAAAGCAGCTGAAATAAGCTTGCAGGCAGTACGAACAGGGGGATACAGGATGCCGGATTGGATCATCATCGTAGACGACGACACCGTTAACCTCAAGATGGCAGGAACTACTCTCAGCCGGCATGGCATGAGGGTCACTGCCATAAAGACCGGAGAGGCCTTTCTTAAATTCATACGCGAAAACGGCACTCCGGATATCATACTTCTTGATATCAGGATGCCCGGAATGGATGGCTTTGAAACTCTGATCCATCTGAGAGAGATCGAGAAGGAGCTTGGTTACAAGGAGACGCCGGTTATATTCTTAACGGCAGATGAGGACAAAAGCCACGAGATCCGGGGATTCCAGATGGGTGTTTCCGATTTCATCCATAAACCCTTTGATCCGGATGTTCTGGTACAAAGGATCTCAAGCATCGTTCATCGTGATCGCGAACTCCATATCGTAGAAGAAAAAGCAACACACGATCTGCTCACTGGTTTCTACAACAAAGAATCAGTGAAAGAGGAGATCTCCGGTCTTATTGCCAAGGAAGCAGGTGCTTTCTGCATGATAGACCTGGATTCGTTTAAGCTTGTGAATGATATATACGGCCATGAGATGGGTGACAGGATGCTGTCGACCTTTGCCGATATCGTGCGGGATAATATCACCGACGGAAGCGTGGCAGGGAGGATAGGCGGAGACGAGTTTGTCCTGTTCGGTGTAAACATGCAGCGGGAAAGCGACGTAGCCGAGTTCACTGAAACTCTGAATCTGGAGATTAGGAAAGCGGCATTGCATCTCATGGGTGATGAGGTGCAGATACCGCTGGGGGCCTCTGTAGGTGCTGTACAGGTGCCCGGACACGGGACCGATTACGAAGAGCTGTTCAATAAAGCGGACAAGGCCCTGCTTATGGTGAAGAATAACGGTAAGCACGGATACTCGGTATACAGTGAGCAGCATCCCGAGGGATTTTTGGAGGAGGGCGCTAACGTTGATCTGAAGACGCTGTCCAAACTCCTTGAGGAGCGTAACATCCGGCAAAGCGTGATGTGGGTAGGCCGGGAGGCCTTCGGAAATGTATACAGATATATGGTGAGATATCTGGACAGATACGGTATCTCAGCCTATAAGATACTCTTTACCCTGAAGTACGGATCCGACGATATCCCGGCTGATGTAAGGGAAAGGGCAGCGGCCTCACTGCGTGAGCTTATACAGATGTCCTTAAGAAACAGCGACATCATGGTGCGGGTGGGCAGAGACCAGTTTTTCCTGCTTCTGCCGGAGCTTCGTATTGAGCATGTGGACCGTGTGGTTGGCAGGATAATCGAAGGATGGAAAAAAACGGAACACAGTTCTTTAGTGGAACTGGAGTATGAATATGACCATATTTCTTCCGTTAATGATAATCCCGGATCCGGCAGCCGCGCCGAAAATGTGTCTGACAGGATCGTTGTTGTAGATGATGACAGAGCAAACCTTATGGTGGCCAAAGCGATCCTTGAAAAAGAGGGAATGACAGTCACATGTCTGAAATCGGGTTATGAGCTTATAGACCATCTTCAGGCCAACGATGAGGACCTTATCCTTTTGGATGTTAAGATGCCTGAAATGGATGGCTTTGAGACTATCCACAGGATCCATTCAAAAGGGGGTGCCATGTCCAGGACCCCGGTTATATTCCTCACTGCAAATCAGGACGATAAAACGGAAAGTCAGGGCTTCGCCATGGGAGCTGTTGACTTTATCCGCAAACCATTTGTCCCTGAGATACTTGTTGTCAGGGTGAGACATGCCATCAATGTGATACGCATGCAGAATCACCTGAGGAGTGTGGTAAACGAAAAGACCGAGGAAAATGAAAAGCTGTCCATTCACATCATACAGGCTCTTGCCACGGCAATAGACGCCAAGGACTGCTATACCAGCGGTCATTCGGACAGGGTGGCAAATTACGCCAGGATGATCGCTGCAGGCCACGGATATGATGACAAGGATCAAGATAAAGTATATATGATGGGACTTCTTCATGACGTGGGGAAGATAGGTATACCGGATGAGATAATCAATAAGCCGGGAACACTGACGAAAGATGAATATGAGGTGATAAAAAGCCATCCCGTGGAGGGAGAGAGGATCCTTAATACCATATCCGAAATGCCGGATCTTGCCACAGGTGCAAGATGGCATCATGAGAGATACGACGGGAAAGGCTATCCTGACGGCATCGGCGGAGAGGACATCCCGGAGGAAGCCCGCATCATTGCCGTAGCGGATTCATATGATGCCATGACCAGCAGGAGGAGCTATCGTGATGCTCTGCCACAGGAAAAGGTAAGGGATGAGCTGGTCAAAGGTAAGGGAACCCAGTTTGATCCCATATTTGCAGATGTTATGCTGGGACTCATGGATGCGGACAAGAACTACGATATGAGGGAGAAATAAAAACCATATGCATGCCGGATATAGGAAAACCTCATATGCAAGGATCATATCGGCCGTATATATCCTAACGGGCTTATTCATCGCAGCTATCCTGGGATTGATGGTTTATTACTGCATTGTTGATGAAGAGGTTTATATCCACGATCACGATATCAGGTTCATAGAAGAGTGGACGGTAGACGACGGAGACGGAAATACCTTCACTGTTGGGAACAGTTACGTTTCAGACCACAGGCTGGAGCATCCCTTCACCATATCGACACCTCTGCCGGAGCATATACGGGAAGGGGAGGTATTCTGCTTCAGGACGGCCAATGACACCTACGTGTATATAGACGGCATACTCCGAAAGGATTTCATAAGCAGCAGGGATGTGCATCTCCCCGGTGGTGCAGTGATGCTTTTCTATATGACCGTACCTCTTGAGCCTTCAGATGCGGGATCCACATTGAGCATAGTCAAGACAAGCTCCAGATCAAGGCCCCAGCTTGTTTTTGATGCCTATATTTCGGATATGGCAGGCGTTTACAGCCAGCTTATGAGCGATTACGGGTTATCCCTGTGTCTTTCCCTCATAATGCTCATCCTGTCTGTTGTCGTCGTACTGATCAGTATCTTTATGAGGATCTGGTACCGGCGGGAGATAGAGATGCTCTATGCATCAAGCGGGATAATGGTGATCAGTGCCTGGCTTGTGACCAATTCGTACCTGTATCCGTTCCTGTTCGGTCACTATCATATACACGGCATAGTCAACTATATGCTGTGCCTGATCATGCCCATAGGCATACTGAAGTATCTGGATTCCATACAGGAGGGACGGCATGGCAGGATCATCGCCATACTCATGATCATTTGCGCTGTCAATACCTTTGTATGGACTGTTCTGCACTTTGCGGGGATCTTTTCATATGCCAAAGCGCTCACCTTCCTTGATACGGTACTGGGAGTGGTCATCATCGTCAGTGCGGCAGTGATGGTATCGGAATTCAGGCAGGGATATATCAAACGGTATGCCTTCACCGGATTGGGACTTCTGGGGCTGATAGTATCAAGTATCATAGAGATAATCGTCATTATCTTCTTTAATGCAAAGAATGATGCCATACCCATGATGATCGGTATGGCCTGGCTTCTTACCTTTGTTGTGGTGCAGCAGATAGACGATCTGCGACGGGTCAGCGAGGAGAAGCAGCATGCCATAGCATTGTCCGACGCCAAGACCAGCTTTCTTGCCAATATGTCCCATGAAATAAGGACGCCCATCAATTCCATACTGGGTATGAACGAGATGATCCTGCGTGAAAACAGAGATCCGGCGATAGATGAGTATGCGCGTACCATCAAGAGCTCCGGAAGGATGCTCCTGGCCCTTGTTAATGATGTACTGGATTTCTCGAGGATAGAATCCGGAAGGCTTGAGATAAGATATGCCGGGTATTCCCTGGCAGCTCTCATAAACAGTGTAGAGAGCATGATCCTGGAGAGAGCAGATGATAAAGGCCTTGAGTTTAATATCGTTTTGGACGATGAGGTGCCGAACGGCCAGATATCGGATAAATTCAGGATCAAACAGATACTGATAAATCTCCTTACAAATGCTGTAAAATACACAGATAAGGGAAGCGTTGAGCTTGGGGTTTCCGGTACATATACCGGGGAAACCTCAGATAAGGGCAACCCGCTGTATGAACTGTGTTTTAAGGTCAAAGACACAGGCCGCGGCATAAAGAAGGAGGACCAGAAGGAGCTTTTCTCCTCCTTTACCAGGATGGACATGGGTAAGAACAGGAACATAGAAGGGACGGGACTGGGACTGGCCATAGTAAAGAGCATCTGCGATTCCATGTCTGCAGATATAACCGTGGACAGCGAGTATGGCAGGGGCTCTGTCTTTACCTTCAGGATCACTGTTGAAGTAGTGGACGGTACGTCTGCAGCAAAGGTGAGAAAGGAAGGATCCCCCGGACTTCTGGCCGCGGAGGATGAGAAGGAGGAAGAGAGCTTATTTACGGCAGAGGGGGCAAGAATCCTGGCAGTGGACGATAATGCCGCCAATCTTAAGATACTCAAGCTGTTCCTCAAGAGGACAAAGATAGATCCCGACCTGTGCCATGGCGGATTGCAGGCATTGGAAATGTGCCGGAACAAGGAGTATGATCTTATCCTTCTGGACCACATGATGCCTTCTCCTGACGGTATAGAGACCTTAAAGCTGATCCGGGAGGACCCTAAGTCCAGGAATAAAGCTACCGAGGCCATAGTTGTGACTGCCAATGTCGTAGAGGGAAGCAGGCAGATGTACATGGACAGCGGATTTGCGGATTGCCTTACAAAGCCCATCGATTCTCACGAACTGGAGGAGAAAATAAGAGAGTATCTGCCATCGGAGAAGATAAAGGAAAGAGAAGAGAAAGAGATCATGGAATTCTCTCCCGGAGAAGTCCCCGATGACACATCGGGACTGGCAGGAGAACCGGAAGGATCAGGGCAATATGAAAAACTTGCGGCTTTTGGTGTCGATACAAAGCAGGGCATAGATTACTGCGGCAGCAGGGAGTTTTACGGAGAGGTACTGTCGGAATTTGCCAAAGACGGGGCAGAGAGGCTTCCAGGGATCTTGTCGTCATATGAGGGAAAAGACTGGAAGAATTATTCGATCCATGTACACGCCGTTAAAAATACAGCGAAAATGATCGGCGCCAATGGGCTTTCGGATATTGCGAGGGAACTGGAGATGGCCGCTGACGGAGCCGATATTGAAACCATTGTCCGGCTTCATGGCACCTTTACGGCTGATTACGGAAGGCTTGTAGATCAGATAAGGGTTTTGTGATGGCGCCAAAAGGTGTCTTATGGTTTGACATATTGTGTTTTGCCAGGCGGGAAGCAGATATTTTCTGCTTGAAGTTTTTTCTCGGCTATGTGACTAGGAAAGTGCATTCAGGTATTGGCGCTCCACGGGGACGGCATTATTCACATCCATGTTCAGTAATGCCTCTCGCGTACATCCTGTACGCGAGCCCCTGATTTTAGGAGCACTTTCCAAGTAACATCACGCCTCGAAAAAGTACTGCGCAGAAAACATCTTCTCCCGCCTTGCCATATACACAATGGCAATATAGTTTACTTTTCATAGAGCAAGCCATTTAAAACCGACTGCGTCGGGGCTTGCTCTTGGCAAACTTCAAGTTGTATCACGAAACCCGCATAAATGCGTGTTTCTATTTGTGGGACGCAAAAATACATGCTATTTTAAGAGAATGATCACGAGGAAAGGAGCAGCATGATCAATAAGATAAGGAGTCTTCTGAAAGACCCGAATCTCGATTATCAGAGCAAATCATTTGTCTTGCTGTCGGTCATCGCACTGATCGGGCTTTTTATCGCCATGATCAGCGGTATCCTGCTGGGACAGGCTTTTGCCGCAAATCTTTCCGTATTTGTCGAATTTGTCCTGTTCTCCGGCATATTCCTGTGGGCTATCTACTTTGACGGCATCAAGAAGGCAATGATAGTGATCTCCGCATTCCTCATCTTCGTCTTTCTTCCCATGGCGTTTTTCACCAGCGGCGGAGCAGCGGGCGGTACACCTGTCTGGTTTGCTTTCACGACACTTTATATTGTCATGACACTTTCGGGTAATTGGAAATCCTTCTTTCTTGCCTGTAATCTGGTGATCGTAGTCTTATGCTGGGGGATAGGATATTTCCGACCGGAGCTTATCACGGAGTTTACGAGGAAGGAGGCCTTCTTCGATTCCTTCTTTACCCTTCTCATAGTAGGCGTGGTGATGACAGCCCTGGTAAGCTATCAGGTGATCCTTTTCCGCAAGGAGAATGAGAGGGTCAATAATCAGAAAAAAGAGATCGAAGAGCTGAACCGCCTGCAGAACCGGTTCTTCTCCAGTATGAGCCATGAGATACGCACACCCATCAATTCCATACTGGGCCTTAATGAGGTGATCCTCCGTCAGGATGATATCTCGGATGAGGTGAGAAACGACGCCGAAAACATACAGGGATCAGGCAGGATGCTGCTGGCCCTTATCAATGACATCCTTGATTTCTCCAGGATAGAGGCAGGCCGCATGGACATCGTCCCGGTGGAGTATAAGGTTTCCGAAACGATGTCCGAGATAGTGAGTATGGTACAGATACAGGCGAAGAATAAGGGCCTTGGCTTTGATGCCGTTATCGATCCCGAAACACCGTCTGTTCTCTTCGGTGATGAGATAAGGGTCAGACAGATAATCGTGAATCTGCTGAACAACGCCGTAAAGTATACGGATTCGGGTTCCGTCAGCATAAGGATCGAGCCCGAAAACACAGAGGATTTCGGTGTTACTCTTGCCATAACCGTATCGGATACGGGTATAGGGATAAAGGAAGAAGTCCTGCCGACGCTTTTTGATGCCTTTGCAAGGATGGATCAGGAAAGGAACAGGGGCATAGAAGGCACGGGACTGGGATTATCCATAGTCAGGCAGCTGGTCGATCTTATGGATGGAGAGATCACTGTTGACAGCACCTACGGAGAAGGGACAACATTCAGGGTGACGCTCCCTCAGGGAATAACGGATCATAAAAAAGTCGGAAATATAGACCTGATGAACCATGTCGTCAAGCGTAAAGACTACAGCAGCAGCTTCATCGCACCCAACGTACGCCTGCTCATAGTGGATGATAACAAGGTCAATCTCCTGGTGGAAAAGAAGCTGCTTCGGGAAACACAGATCCAGGTTGACACAGCCGAGGGCGGAGAAGAGGCTCTTAAGCTGACGATGGAGAAAAGGTATGATGTCATACTCATGGACCATCTGATGCCGAAAATGGACGGGATCGAGTGCTTTAGAAGGATACGCAATCAGACAGAGGGCAGGTGCATCGACACTCCCGTGATCATGCTGAGTGCAAACGCGGAAGGGGAGAATGCCGATCTGTATGCGGAAGCCGGATTTGATGACCACCTTATGAAGCCCGTTTCAGGAGCAGCCCTGGAGGAGGTTCTCCTAAAGCATCTGCCGACAGACAAACAGGCAGGATCCGAAGCCGAAGGCGTGACGTAAGCATCAGGGAGCGCATGG
>JAEEGL014060211.1_pt1 | contig 29441 bp, 20 predicted proteins | sample 9134231 | NCBI WGS metagenome assembly JAEEGL01 (sample SAMN16246548, study PRJNA631951) | gut metagenome | biome: gut microbiome; feature: rumen; material: fiber-attached | host: Bos | place: Iran: Karaj | collected 2018-10
CAAGGGCTATCAGACGTTCCGTCTTCTCACATTCTTGGAGTGTGAGGCCGAGATGGCGGCTTGGAATGACGAGTTCTGAGTTGCGAGGCAGATAACCGAGGCAGGGAACACCAGCATCCTCACAAGCACGACGCAAGGTAGCCAACTGGCGCTCGGAAGCGACGAAGTTGAAGACGACGCCGGCAAGACGGAGCCGGGGATTGAAATGGCGGAAGCCATAGATGAGGGGCGCCACGCTATAAGCCACCGCCTTGGCACTGACCAGCAGCACCACAGGTACGTCAAGTATTTGAGCGACCTCTGCAGCACTGCCACGCGGACCATCGGCACCGTCGAAGAGCCCCATGGCAGCCTCGATGACACAAGCATCGGCATCGCCGCCATAATGCCCGAACAAGGTCTGCACATGGGCTGGGGAAGACATATAGGTGTCGAGGTTCACAGACTCTACGCCGGCTGCCATCTGGTGGAAAAGCGGATCGATATAGTCGGGACCGCTCTTGAAAGGCTGTACAGAGAGTCTCCTGTCACGCAGAGCGCGCAGGAGTCCAAGCGTGAAAGTGGTCTTGCCACAGCCCGAGGAGGGAGCGGCAATCATGAGACAATGAGGCATAACGAGAGGTAGATAAGGGTTTCGGTGATGAGGAAGGTGGCACCGCAGCAGTCGCCTGTATATCCCTCAATACGACGATGCATCCAACTGAACAGCAGGGCACAGCCGCAGACTGGCAGCAACAGAGCGAAGAGCCACTGCACAGGCGTAGGCATCGCATCTGAAGCGACAAGGAGGCCGACGGTCAGCGGCAGCAGGGCGAGGACGAGGCTCAAGAGGCGTTCCATCCATGGTGTGCGGACATAGACGAGGCGGTTCTTGGCATCGGCTTCCGTGCGGGCATAGGGTAGGAAGTAAACGATGGTAGCACTGAGCCCCTTGGCCAGCGCATCCGCAGCGACAAGGATGAGCGGCGAGAGGCCGGCATCAAAGAGGGCTGCCAGCACATTCCACACAACGAGAATATACAGAATCAGCCCCAGCACGCCATAGGTGCCGATATGGGAATCCTTCATAATAGATAAGGTACGCTCGCGCGATGTGCCACCACCGAAGCCGTCGCAGAAGTCGGCAAAGCCGTCCTCGTGCAAGGCTCCCGTGAGCAGACAGCGCGACAGCAAAGCCAGGGCCACGCCGACACCTGTAGGAAGTGAAGCCAGCTGGGAGAGCCACAGCACGAGCGCCATCACACCACCCGTGAGCCAACCCGCCAACGGCCACAACGGTACGACACGCTCAAAATAGGAGCGTTCCACCGTTGCCAGCCGCCACAGCGGCAGCCGTGTGAAAAACATCAGCGCCGCCAGCGTGCGTTTAAAAATATTTCGTAATCTCTGCATGAGCGAAGTTGTCCATTTCGTTTAACAGATGTACCGCCGACGCCACGATGGGATAGGCACAGAGGGCGCCTGTGCCCTCCCCTAACCTCATATTCAGGCGGAGAAGCGGCTGGGCATTCATGGCGCTGAGCATCAGATGATGGCCGCCTTCGTCGCCGCAATGTCCGAAGATGGCGCACTCGCGGACAGCGGGGTTGAGTTGCTGCGCCGCCAGCATACAAGCTGTCATGATGAAGCCATCGACGAGAATCACCATCCGCAGCTCGGCTGCCCGCAACATAGCACCGATGGCCGCAGCCATCTCATAACCCACGAAGTAACGGATGGTGTCGGCTGCAGTAAAGCCCTCGCAGCAAGCATGGTAATGCTCCACAGCCTGAGTGAGCACGTCAAGTTTATGGCTGATGCCGACAGCATCAAGACCGCTGCCCGCCCCCACACACTGCGGCAGGGGGATATCCAGGAACAGGTGCATCAGCACGCTCGACGGCGAGGTGTTGCCAATACCCATCTCACCCAGACACAGGACATTGCTGCCCTCATCATGGCAAGCATCTGCCTGCTCACGTCCCACGCCCAACGCCTTCTCCCACTCTGCTGCCGTCATCGCAGCTTCATGGAGAAAGTTGCGTGTGCCGTAGCCGATCTTGCGCGGAATGATATGAGCGTGGCGCACAGGGTCGAAGTCGTAATCAACGCCCACATCCACGATGCGGAGCGAGAAGCCGTGCTGATGGCAGAGGACATTTACACCGCCGCCCCCACGACCGTAGTTAATCATCTGCTGCCATGTGACTTCACGTGGCGACAGTGAAACGCCCTCACGCTCGATGCCGTGGTCACCACCAAAGAGGATATGGGCAGGATGACGCAGCTCGGGCGTCAGTGTCTGTTGGATAAGCGCCACCTGCATGGCCACCTCCTCCAACACGCCCAACGAGCCCTTGGGCTTGTTCAGGTTGTCTATCTTGTCTTGTATCGCTTGTCGAAAATCCATATTTATTGTTTCATTGTTCACTTTATTCTCACCTCTATACCACTCACCATCAGGATCACCTCATCAGCTTGAGAGGCAACATATTGGTTCAACCAACCTAACAGGTCGGTAAAGCGGCGCTGAAGGGCATTGGCACTGGTGCCTCCCATGCCAATCTCGTTGGTTACAAAGAGAAAGGTGGCATCCTGAGCCGTGAAGCGGTCGAACTCGGCTTTCATCTCTGCAAGAAGAGTATCTATATCAGGTTGTTCTTCATCAGCGGAAGCTGTAAAGAAATTCGTGGCCCACAGTGTGAGGCAATCAATGAGCACGACACGCCCACAGACATCATGCCGGCTCAACTGACGTTCTTCTTCGATATTTGTCCACTCAGGGCCGCGACGCTCCTGATGGCGCTGAACGCGAAGGGCAAACTCTTCGTCCCAAATGTGGGCCGTAGCCATATAGACTGGGTTTGGAGACAGCTCCAAAGCACGACGTTCTGCGTAGGAACTCTTGCCAGAGCGCTGTCCGCCTGTGATGAGAATGATATGTTTCATATTGCTATTCATTTTTAACTAATTGGATGTCCAGCGAGCCAGAGGGAAACACCTTGCGGCAGTGGTGGAGACAAAGAGTTTGGATCTGTTTGAAGAAAGTGGGAGGCATGATATCCCATAGTTCTCGAGCCATCGTAATACCTTCTATCTTTGCGGCAGCATCAGGGATGCCGATAGCAGTAGCTACTTCTGCGAGGAAGTCTTTATTCATCGTAACTTTGTGGGAGTGGGTGTCGAGGTGCCCTTCAGCCAGTTTAACCGCTTTGCCTATCATGATACCAAGTACCGCACGACGAAATCCGAGACGACTGGCTTTCTGAAGGGCCGCTCCAATAAAGTTGCCGTAATGGATGACACGGAGTTCGGGTTCCAAGGCAAGAAGAGCTTCCTCACCACGCTTGCCAGAGGCAAGTCCGATGCTATCGCAACCGATAGCACGGGCCACCTGCAGTTCGCGGCCGATACTTTCGATAAAGGCATCGTTAGACAGGGGGGCCACGATGCCAGAAGTGCCGATAATACTAATGCCATCGACCACGCCAACACGTTCGTTGAAAGTACGTTTGGCCAGTTCACGTCCATTCTCTACGGAAAGAGTGATATCCATATCTTCTTTCGTGAGTCCCCTCACCGCAGCCGTTATCATCTGTCGCGGCACGGGGTTGATGGCAGGCTCGCCAACAGCAACGCCAAGGCCAGGAAGGGTGACGCGGCCTACACCTTCTCCCTGAAGGAAACGGATGCCACACCCCTGGACTGGTGAGGATTCAACGCGGGCTGTGATACGGCAGCCACGAGTCACATCTGGGTCATCACTAAAATCCTTGACGACTGTAGCTTCACCTTTTCCTACGCTTTCGATATCTACCAACACACTTTCGCCATTGGGCAGCTGCACCCACACAGCTTCTTCCTCTTCGCCCTGGAGAGCCAACACAGCAGCTTTGACGGCAGCGGTAGCACAGGTTCCAGTAGTCAACCCACTCTTCAACGGGAAAAACTTGGGAAGAATCTGTTCGACAGCGCGGCGGAGGCCAAAAGGACCAAAGACAATTTGAAAAGAGGAAATAGGGACTTGGAAATGAATCTCTGGCCGCTCAATGACAAAGACTTTAATGCCTGCAGCTTTGGCTGCCACCACTTTCTCCATGAAACCGCCACTAAGGCCGCTCTCCTTGGTGAGGATTGCCTGAGGGGACAGCTGTTGGATGAGAGCGGCCGTGTTCTCCTCCTCATAAAACACCAGCCGACTCTTTGGGAATCCCTGCTCCGTTGCTAACTGAAGTGACGCATTGCGGTCAAGTATGCGGCACCAACAGTTGTGGCGCTCCCAAAAAGGTTTCAGCGGTCCAATGGTCTGAACACCCGTCAACATCAGTAAACTATTTATGCCAGCATCCTCCAATTGGCAGATAGCATCAGAATAGTCACTACACCATGTCATATCATCGGTGTGTGGTGGATAGCTACGCTCATAGCGAATCACCGGCAGATGTAGCGTAGCTGCAACCTCAGCCACCGTCTCATGAAGACGAACGGCAAAAGGATGTGCAGCATCAATGAGCAGGCGGATATCATGATCACGACAGAACTGATGCATCGCATTGGAGTCTTTAGCACCATCAACAGCGATGCCGCTGTGTAGGACAAGCGACTGCGCGCCTGTCTTTGTCGAGTAGTAGAAGGGTTTACCTGCCACTTCCAACACCTCAACCGCTTTCCGGCCTTCTGTTGTTCCTCCGAATACGAGAATCATGTGGTGATTTGAATATTGGACAATATGATGGATTTTACTATTTCACGACTATGTCTCATGAGGTTCATGAGCTTATGTGATTTTCACTTTTCATCTTAGTATGCGATAAAAGGTGGGATGATAGTCTGCAGGCATCAACTCAGGATGGAAGATGGCAATGAGATCGGCCAGCAAGACATCCGGAGTGACGGGCGAAAGTTCATAATAAGGTGTCTGCTTCATGTTGCAGTAGATGACCTTCTTTTCCCGGAAGGCACGGAAGAGCTCATTGCGAGGCTCACTGGCCTTCAGCGCTTCGTAACTAAACTCGCCAGGGAAGCTGTTGAGAATACGCCAGTAGTCGGCATTGGAAGCAAGGGAGTACATCTGTTCGAATTCGATGTTCACACCGCCCGTATTATCATCCTTGACAACATAGTCTGCTCCCGCATCGCGGAAGAGCTGGGCAAGCGTGCTCTGTCCACCCACAGCATACCAGTTACCACCATGCATTTCGCCTGAAAAGACGGTGGGAAGGTCTGTCAACTTTAAGCTCCCAACTTTGCTCTTCAAGCTCTCGTACCTGCTTTCAATCCCGGCAAAAATGGAGTCCGCTTCGGCTTCTTTTCCTATAAAGAGAGCAACGAATTTTATCCATTCGGCTTGGCCAAGGGGATGAAGTTCTTTGTATCCAAGGTGCGGAATAAGGGTAATACTTGTCTCCTTGATGGCATCATAGCCTCCACGCTTAAAGGGCGAGATAAAGATAACCTCAGGATCGGACGCCAAGATCAGTTCGGTATCGAAATTTCCCTCCATTCCTATCTTAACAATGCGGCCGTCCTTCACACGCTGACGTACATCCTTATTAAAAAGATTCTTTGTGCCCGTAATACCACGCACAACGTCCAGCGCATCCAATGCCGTGAAATTCGACAGTTGTAGCATCGTCATCAACAACGTCCGTTCTACCGGCACCTGCACAATTGTGTAGCCGTCAGGCACAAGTTCGTTTGTCTCGCGCTGCCCACTCCCCTCCATCACAGAAGGATGGGTCTTTGGTACCAAAGCAAAGTGGTAACTCACTGGCATGCGGTCTGCATCTGTCTGTGGATCTGCCACATCCACCAACCTTATACCATTCTCTAACGTGCGGACAGAGAATCCTTTGGCATAGGACATCGGCTCTTCCCTACTCTCCAATGTGGAGGAGTCGGAACCAGAAGTCTTGGAACTACGAGGGCTACAAGCGGTGAGAGTAACACAAGAAAGAATACAAATGATAAAGTGGATGTGTTTCATATCTTTTCTTATTTCAGGAATAGGACGTGGACTTTTAGTCTTTTCTTTTAAACAACACTGTCGCAATGACAGGAGCGCCGACGAGGGCGGTGACGGAGTTGACAGGCAAGGCACCTTCGAAGCCGGGCATACGGGCGATGAGGTTACAGAGAAGGGCCAAAACACCACCAGCAAGCAAAGTGGCAGGCATCAGAATACGATGGTCGCTGGTGCGGAACATGGCGCGAGCCAGGTGGGGTACAGCAAGTCCTATGAACATGATCGGGCCGCAGTAGGCCGTGACAATGGCCACAAGAACCCCTGAAGAGAGGATGACAAGAGTGCGGGCGCGCTGGAGGTTCAATCCGAGATTCTGGGCATAGGCATCACCCAAAAGCAACAGATTCATGGTCTTGACAAGCAGCATACTCAGTGGTAGAAGGATTGCCATCAGCACAACGAAGAGTACCATCTGGTCACCAGATACGCGTGCAAAGGAACCGAGCCCCCAGACAACATAAGCTTTGATATCTTCTTCGTTGGAGAAGAATTTCAACACACCGATGATAGCATTGGCCATATAACCGATGAGTACGCCGATGATGAGCAGAGTCACATTGCCTTGTACACGTTGGGCAACCCAAACAATAAGTCCCATGACCGCCAAAGCTCCAACAATAGCGGCCACACTCATGGCCACATCGCCAAGATAACCCAAGCGACTCAAGGCCATGCCTCCCAAAGAGCCACTCATGAGTACCACCAAAGCCACACCGAGAGATGCGCCATTGGAAATTCCGAGCACCGAGGGACCTGCCAAAGGATTGCGGAAAACGGTCTGCATCTGCAGGCCACTGACCGCTAAACCGGCACCAGCCATTAGAGCGGTCAGAGCTTGAGGAACGCGTGAGCTCCAGATAATATTGGACCAAACAGCCTGAGTAGAGGTATCAAGGTTAAGGGCGGAGGGAGAGAAAAGGATGCAGAGCACATCGCGCACAGGAATGCTCACCGTGCCAAGGAGGAGGTTAAGCACGAAGAGGACGACAATCAACAGCGTCAGCAGGATGAAAGATGCTGAATGTTTCATTCTTTGCCTTTTCTAAATAGGTGGGTAAAGTTTTTGCTGTAAAGCTCTGAAAGACCGGCGCGGTTGCCAATGGCTTCGCCGACCACGAGCATCGTTGTCAGGGTGAGATGGTTGTCGTGGACAATCTTGGCAAGGTCCTTGAGTTGGCCGCGATAGATTTTCTGGTCGGGCCACGTGAGATGATAACAGGCTGCAACAGGGGTATTCTCTGGATATTCCATCAAAAGTTCCTTTTGTACATCATCTACGATCGAAGCCGAGAGGAAAATACACATCGTGCTTTGGCTCTTTGCCAGCAGATGCAGTTGTTCTTTTTCGGGCATAGGGGTACGCCCTTCGCCACGCGTAAGGATAATGCTTTGGCAACGCTCAGGTATGGTAAACTGACTCTGCAGCTCGGCTGCCGCTGCCAGGAACGATGAGATACCTGGCGTGATGTGATAGTCCATGTGGTTCTGATCGAAGTATGCCATCTGCTCCTGAATGGCGCCAAAGATGCAGGGATCGCCCGTATGCAGACGGACGATAAAATGTCCTTTGTCATAGTGCTCCTTCATCAGTGCACATTGCTCTTCAAGATTCATGTCTGCAGAAGAGCGCACTACCGCACCAGGCTTATGGCATTCCGTCAAGGCCTTAGGCACTAAAGAACCTGCATAGAGAATCAAGTCAGCCCGCTCCAGCATCTTACGACCACGAACACTGACCAAGTCTGGGTCACCAGGACCTGCACCAACAATCTCGATATGGCCTTCGCGCAAAAACCTTCGATCAATGGCAACAGCAAGTGTGAAATTCTTTCCTTTCACTTTCGGAAATAGCAGTTTTCCATGTTTGGAAGCCAACAAGGCTGCAGCCTCGCAGACACTCGGGGTGCCGACGTGCTTTTCTACTGTCTCGCTGGGTGTGGGGACATCTACCTGGGCCAGTTCGTCGGCAGTAAAGAAACGGACGGGATAGCCTTCGGACTTCAGGCGTTGGACGACGGGCTCTTCGGCCTTAATGTCGATGGTACAAATATTACCTGCCTCCCTGTAAATACCATGCTCATGGTAAAGCGCATCCAATCCATTCAACACTTCCTGTAACGGTGCCTGATGAGCAAGTCCTATACCAAATTCCAGCACACGCGGAATATATTGAACGAACTGCATACATTTAGGAACAGAATGATAAAAGGGAGAGACAACTATCAGAAGACGGAAACGCTCGGGATTCACATCGCTGATGTCACTGACAAGGGTAACATGACTTGGCAGGTGTGTTTCTAAGTAGTCCGTACCCTGATCGCGAATATCTAATAACAAAGCGGTCGGTTCCTTGTGTACGAATGTGGCTATCACATCGTTCATCGTACCATGCCCTTCACATAGTTCTACATCCCATCCGTAAGTCTGATTGAAAGTGTCGAGTGCCCATAATCCCAAAAGGTCGCTTTGGGTGGTGATGACCTCACGAGCTCCCAAGATAGTTGCTATATTCTGTGTCAGACGGTTGGCACCTCCAATATGTCCTGAAAGAACGGCGATAGCATTCAATCCTAAACTATCCACGCATACCACGGCAGGGTCTTCGCGCTTATCTTTGATATAAGGTGCAATGATGCGTACACAGATGCCCATTGCTCCGATAAAAATGAAGGCATCGAACTTATCCCATCGTTCACCCACAAACTTGTGAGATATGATTGTTGCGTCAAGTTCATGCTGGAGCGAAAGAGCGATATCCTTGCCCGTCTCGTTGATTATTACAATTGCAATCTTCATTTGTGAGCTTTTAAGATCTCTATGGGGTGATGTTCATCGATTATTACTCTCATTGGTGGTTCTTGCTTTAGGCCGAGTTCTTGACTGGCCTCGTCCCAAAGCTGGTGGCTGTCAGTTGCGACCTTAGGCGCCTTGACGCTGTTCATCACAATGATACCGTCATCCGTCAGCACTGTCAAGACCTTCGCCATGATCTCCGTTAGTCGTCCGCCGTGTCCACCGATGAAGACTGCTTCTGGGTGAGGCAAGGCGGTGATGTCTGTTTCCAAGAAGTCTCCCATGTGGACATTGATACCAGGAGTCCTAAACTTACGAGCATTCTTGTGAATTATCGCCTCGCACGTTGGCCGTATCTCGAAGGCATCTACATGCAGATGCGGGAACAGTAGCCTTGCTTCAATGGAGATACTACCCGTGCAAGCTCCGATATCCCAGAACACTCGCCGATGTGCCAAATCCAAGGCCTGCAATGTCAACAACCTGATTGGCATCTTTGTAATCATCTTCTCGCGACCGTCAAGCAATACAAATTCTGAATCAGGTAGGCCATAAGGCTTCCTATCTTCTGTCATCTGCTTCTGAATAATCAAACAGTTGGGATGGCCGAAGTCGCATTGGCTGGCCTCTTCGAGGGTGAGTGTTGATATCTTTTCGTTTTCAGGATTCCCCAAATGCTCACCCACGTACATTATATAATAAGTATAGCCGTACTCCAGCATTCTTCGCGCAATAGATGCTGGATTATGTTCCTTGTCTGTGAGTACACCTATCATCCCCGTCCGTTCGATAAGAGCGCGGTCAAATTCCTGCCAGGGACGTCCCGTCAGCGAGACAATCTTCATGTCTTGGTAAGGCAGCAACAGGCGGTGAGCCAACTGTTGAAGGGAATTGAACGTAGGGTACAGTTGGAGCTCCGCATTTGGCATCATACGCTTAATGGTATTTGCGAAGCCGAAGAAAAGTGGGTCGCCCGAAGCGAAGACCACTATTGATTTACAATTAGACGATTTGCAATTCACACTTTCATACTTCTCAAAGACGGCTTCAAGAGGTACTGTAATGTCTATCCATTCGGCACATTCAGGCAACAATGGAGCCACAATCTCATGATGGCGCTTGCCTCCCGAGAACACCCTGCCCTGCCGGATTATCTCCAGCACATCTTGTGGAAACCAAGGGCTCGGATTGTCTGTAATGCCGATAACTATGAATTGTATCATGACAGTAGCTAAAGTGTTATTTGTAGTTTTGTATCAAAGATCGCGGCCAGGCTTGAGCTGTGCTGCATCATCGTAGGTGAGGATGGCGTTGACGAGCGTGGCTGCAAGATTACTGCCACCCTTGCGTCCCTCAACTATGATCTTGGGAATATCTGTCAGTGTCTTGACTGCATGCTTGCTCTCGCACACGTGAACGAAGCCCACGGGTGCTGCAATGATTCCGGCAGGATGTAGCTTTCCTTTGTGCACCAAATCACAAATCTCAAAAAGGGCTGTGGGTGCATTACCTACCACATAGAGCGCCTCAGGATATTCCTCGGCAGCCAGTCGCATAGCCGCCTGACTGCGCGTGACACCTTTTTCCTCTGCCATTCGTTGGGATCGCGGGTCATTTATATAGCAGTGTACTTCTATACCAAGTCTGTCCAAAGCCCCCTTGCGTATTCCACTGGCTGTCATTGTCACATCTGTTACGATATGTTGCAGATGGCCTTCTGATACTTTGCTATATAGGATTTCTGTAGCACGTTCGTCCATCCAAAGGCATTCTTCCATACCGAAATCTACCGTAGTATGTATGGCATGCAACAAGGGCCAAAGACGCCAGCGCGGCACATCGGGATGCTTCATTTCAGAGAGAATGGTACGGAAGGAAGCGTTCATTATTTGTTGACCAACTTTGGTTCCCTCCACCTGTTCCTCGTGATAGTATCCTCGTGGAGTAATCATCTTATTGTCGGCAATGTATGACTGCGAATTACCTATTAAGATGACGGTGAACATATCTACATCTTCGGGGTTAAAAGCACCCAGAGTAGTGATCTTCACCTCCTCATCTTCGCGTCCGGCCTGACGCACATAGCCTATTGGAGTTACAGCGGATCGACCTTGTAGAAAGAGTTCCACAAGGCGATGGAGTTGCCAGTATCGACCGTGGGACTTGGGGTTATATACGGCTGTGACAAAATCTCCGACGACAGCAGCTCTGATACGTTTCTCAATGACCGCCCATGGGGTCATCAGGTCTGAGAGCGAAATCACACAGAAATCATGTCCTATAGGGGCCCCCAGCAAGGCTGCAGCCTCTTGGAAAGCACTGATACCCGGAAGGGATATGATCTCAATATCAGCGGATCGTTCGCGGGCCATCTCATAAATGAGCGGAGTCATCCCATAGATGCCGGCATCACCAGACGAGATGACAACAACCATCTTTCCCTGTTCGGCCTGCACAAAAGCTTGCTCTGCCCGCTCGCGTTCGTGTTTCATTCCTGTATCAATACACTCGCAACCTTCGCGGAGAAGAGACTCCACAAACTGAAAATAGTATCTGTAGCCGACAACCACATCAGCTTGCTTCAGTGCGGTCTGAACTGCAGGAGTAATATCTTCTGGACGTCCTGGGCCTAAGCCCACAACAATAATTTTTCCCATAGGCTGTGATAATGTCTTTGCGGTGCAAAGATAAAGAAAATTTCTCTAATATTTCATTCTCAGGCTGAAAATATAGGAACGACCCGGGTTAATCGTGGAAAAATTGGAGTTCCAAGGGGACGTATCGCGCTGATTGAATAGGTTTTCAATACCTAAACCCGGTTCAAGAGTAAAGTTACGGAGTACGATGGTGTGACGTGTCGTCAAGTCCCATTGGCTGAATCCTTCTGCATAACCATAGGTACTGCTGTAACGTTGTCCCTGAATGTGGCCATTGAGGCTGACATTCAGATGATAGTCTCCCCATGTATGGTCCCACGAAGCAAGCACGCAACCGACGTGTTTCACACTTTTATCCACGGGTGATGTGGTGGTGATGTATTGTTGTGTCTTCTTGTCCAAACTCTGAGTCTCAGCCTCAGAATCCGTGAAGGTATAACCGCCACCTATGATGAAGCCATAAGGCAAGAGGAACTTCAGCGAAGTGCTGATTCCTCGAAGAGTCGCACGGTCTATATTGTCACGCTGGCGAATGGTCTCCCACCCCTCATTCTGCAAGGCGGTGAGATCAGCATCAGCGACTATCTCGGCTTGGGTCATGGTGCGATAGTTTATCATGTCACGAATTTTATTAAGAAAGGCACTGACACTCACATTCATCCAAGTATTGCTGTACTCGGCATTGACGTTGACAAAATGGTTTTTTTCAGGCTTTAAGTCCTTATTGTAGAGAGTATAGCGAGCAGCTGTCTTGGCTTGGTCGGTGGCATAGAGCTGCGAGAGGGTTGGGGTGCGATAGCCTCCGGCATAGCTGGCACGCAGGCGGAAGCCCCCCGTATGGAAGAAAAGACCTGCATTGGGGGTCAGGGCAGCTCCGAAATGATCATTTTGGGTGTAACGAAGTCCGACGACAGCGTCAAGCGAATGGGCTATGCGCAACTCATCCTGAACAAAGAGGTTGTAGGAATTGGTTTTCTCAAAATCAATATTGTCGCTTTGGCTCGTGAGGCTCTCCTGCACGAACTCAGCACCAGCCGAGAGTTTGTTCCAGTCTGCCAAACGGAAGATACCACGTAAGGTTTCATTGACATAATGGGTGCGTTTGCGTGTCTCGTCGTAGGGTTCTTTCTCGGCAGTCTGCCAGTAATCATACATCGATGAGAAATTATCGCTATAGACATCCAGGTAGAGGTGGATATGAGGGTTGGGAGTCCAGCGGGCACCGCCGCCGTAGAGGTAAGAAATATGATGAAGGTCGTAGGTATAGGCCTGCTTAGCATTGTAGGAATAGGTAGCAACGGATGTCCCACCATCCACACCTCCAGCAGGGGCCGTATTTTTCTTCTGGGTAAAGTAGGTCGCGGATTGGGGACGAGTGGTGAGGTTGTCGTAGTAGGAGCCACGAATGTAGAAGGACCACTGATTATTGAGTTGGAAATCCAACTTCTCACTGATATTGTGGCTATGGAAACCCGTAGACATCGGACGTCCAGTGAGCCTCAGCACCTCAGTGCCGTCCTCATCGAAAGCCTGATAGCGGTTCACCTGCCAGTTATCTGCCTGATGGTAAGTATAGGAGGTATGGGAAGAAAATTTGCCGGCGGTGAAGTCCACGGCGATATCTTCGTCCAGACGGCCGTGATTCATCACTTTGGTGGTGGACGATGCAGAAACGGGTTCCTTGCTGTCGTCTGTAATGATGTTGATGACACCCGCGATAGCATCGCTGCCGTAGAGTGCAGATGCCGCCCCGCTAAAGATTTCAATACGGCGTACATTAGCCAGCGAGATACGGCTCCAGCGGTCATCACCACTGACGCGTTTTCCGTTCTCAAGAATAACGATATAGTCATCGCTAATGCCGTTGAAGTTCACAAAGGTTCCCATTCCACTGGTGTGTGTAGTGATATGGGTGGTCAACCGTGTTAGGGCTTCCTGCAAGGTCAACACATGAGCGTCTTTCAGCTCTTTGGCTGTAATAACCTTCACGGCGACAGGCGAATTATCAGAGCGGTGATATGTACCTGTGCCAGTGACAACCACAGGGTTAAGATCTGTAGTCGAGTGGGCGGATTGAGCAAAAGCGGTGCCCCCGCCCAAATGCAGGAGCACCGCCGTGAAGCAGATAGTATTTATGGAGTGTTTCATGGATCCTATTTATTCTTCAGGATTCTTGGAGTGATAATAATCGAGTGCTTCGCCAGCTATGGCGTCCTTCGTATGCTGCATCCATACGTTGCGCACAGTGGGGAGTTCCAGCAGGCCCTTCTCGATCATGGTTTCATTGTTACAGACATATCCCATGCGGCTGAAGTACTTCTTCCAACTTGTTTCCTCGACTTCGCCTTCTTCGTTGGGCTCATAACCATTGTCCCAAGCATCGTCATCGCCAGCCATATCGTTATGACCGTGGTCACCGTCGATAGACATCAGCGGATGGCAGTAGACCTTGCCGCTGGTGATGCCGGCATCCTGCATGCGCTGGAGCACGTTGGTCTTGAAGTTGCCCATCATATCTACGGTACCGACAAAGTAGTTCTTGCTATAGGTTTGCAGCGCCTCTTCAAGCTGGGTGTAGCGGACGTTAGCCTTGTAGGTGTCGTAGCTGTCGGGGTTGCCATGCCCCATGAAGGCGACTGCACCTTCGGCAGCCTGTGTCTTGTAGAGGGCGTTGAGCTGCTTGGCAACTTCGGGGACATCCTTGTCAGCATCCTGAAGGAGGGGTACACCCAGTTTCAGCACCACCTTGGAGAGATATTCGTCATCGAGATCGCCATTGCTGTTGTTGGCGAAGTCCTTGATGTAGTTGATGACGCGCGTGTACTCCTCGCCAGGGATGACCTGCAGGGACTGCACAATGATTTCATCATAGCGCACGCCTTCCTGAGCGAAAGCGTTAAGCCAGAAGTTGGGAGCATAGAAATTGCGAGGATCCACGTTCTCACCAGCGGCAGCACGGTTGATGCAGATAGCAGAGGAGAAGGAGAGGAACACATCATAGGCGGGGAACTGCTGCTTGTAGGCACTGACTGTGCCGTCGAAGGCATCGTAAGCCTGCTGCCATGTGCTTCCGAAAGCAACAAGCAGGATTGCTTTGTTCTGCTTCTTGTTGGACTTTACGTTCTGGGTCACTGCATCTTGATACTTCTGCCAGTTGCTGACATCGTCATCATTTGAGCAGGCCATGAAGCCTGCTGATAGCGAAATGGCTGCGAGAGCCATAAGAAAGAATTTAATCTTCTTCATTGCTGTTAATTTTAGAATTGGTTTTGAATGATTTAAATTGGGCTTTGCCTTGATTGAATCGGATAGTGAGAGAGGCGTAGACGGTGGTGCCTGGCGATGTGGTGCCGAGGTGTAGCCCGTGAGGTGTGCGGTCTACGTAGTTGAAAATATTATCCACGCCAGCTTCAACGCGGAGTGCCAGTCCGTGCGATTGAATTGCACGGCACAAAATGTCATGAGTGCTGGAGAGGCGCCAAAGGTGGTAAGGTTTGCCGTTGCCGTTGATTTGGTAGTATCTCTCCGACGAGGCACGACCATACAGGCCCAGGCCCAGGCGATAGGGACAGCGGAAGCGGTGATTCCAAGTGGCAAACCAGTTAGCTTTATGATGCGCCATACCGTCGATAACGACCTCTGTCATCCGCTCGTGGTCGCTATCATACTGGTGGGCTTCGGTATCAAGATAAGTGTAGCTACCCCCCAAAGCAAAATCCTTCACAGTATAGCGCACATTCACGTCAACGCCGATGGTGCGGGCATCCTCGAGGTTCTGGTACTGCCGCGTCTTATGCAGCTCATACTGAGTTTGGTATTCTTCGGGTGCACGATAGTTGGGAATGGTGTTGAGGGCAATCATGTCTTTCACCTTATTAATATATCCCGTGACGGAAAGCGAGAAACCGCCAACGTTCACCTCCGCACTTACGGAACCATAGTTGCTGGTCTGCGGACGCAAATCTGTATTACCAAGGTAGAGGTATGTGCCGCTCATTTCGCGGACATAACGGTAGTGTTGCTCTTTGGGCGTGGGAGTCTTGAAACCCTGTGACCAGGCAGCACGCAGATTCAGCCAGCTCGTGGGTTTCACCATAGCCGAGAGCTTGGGCGTCAGGTGAAGACCAAACTGCCGGTTTCGGTCCAGTCGCAGTCCACCCGTCAATTGTAAAATATTCTTATCATGGGCTCGTGAATTCGTCCAATTCGGCATCCACTCATCCTGCACATACACAGCCTCAGTGTCATCTGTAACCGTCCCCCCGTTATCCACTCTCATGGGGGCTTTCAGCCAGTCGTGACGCACTTCCAGTCCTGCACTGAGACGGTTTTTAGCAGGCAAGTCGAAGATACCTTTTAGATGACCCATCGTGCGGCGTTGATCGCTCTGCAGGTTCGATTGACCTGGGAAATAAGGGAAGTAATGCGTGAAGTTGCCGTAGGGATCATAGCCATCCACAAGCGTAGTGTCGGTAAATACATAATAGTAGGCATGACGGTTCCAGTCGATATCCAGGGTCACGACGGCTTTGTCTGAAGCCTGCCACTTAGCACCCGCTGAAACAGAAGCATTGCGATACTGCAAGTCATAGGTTTTCACGTCCACAGCGGCATATTTTCCAGATGGACGGTAGATACGTTTGCGGTAGATACTGCCTTCGGCATACAGTTCCCAATTGGAAGCGGGCGTGTAGGTCAGCCGCTCGGCCACCTGCCAATTGGTGTAGCGATTGACTGTCATATTGCGCGAGTCTGTAATAAGGAACTCTGTCTGATGTGGGTCCTCGATGGTAGTATTCTGCCAACCGTTGCTATGTTGCAGCTGGGAGTTGGTGAGACTGCTGAACTTGCCAATAGCGAAACCTACGCTGTTGTGCTGACGCAGATCACCATAACTGCCGCCACGTGTGGTATTCTCCAGAAGCAGACCATCGCGGTCATATTTCCGCGTAATAATATTGATAACTCCCGCAATGGCATCCGATCCATAGAGCGCAGAAGCAGCACCTTTCACGATTTCAATTCGTTCGATGCGGGCGGGGTCTATAAGTCCGAGGTCGTTCTGTCCTCCGTTGTCGCCGTGAAGGCGCTTGCCATCTATCAAAATCAGAATATACGAATTCCCCAGCCCGTTCATCTGCATCTGGCTACCCATATCGTCCTCACTAAAGGCGAAACTGGCCGTCAGTCCGCTCAGGATATCCTCAATGCTGCGTCCACCATATTGTTCCAGCTCGCGACGCGTGATTACCTCTGTCTGTACGGGCACATCTTTCAGCCGGTGCTGGGTGCCAGTACCGGTAACGACCACTTCTTCCAGACGGTTTGCCTGCAGAGTGTCTTGTGCTGATGATGGGAGAACGAGGCACATACATGCCAAGAACACTGCCATCGTGCGCTGTGCCACGCAGAGGTTTGTTTTCATTGAAGTTCCGTGCGTCTGATCCTGGACGCCGTGCTAAGTGACGAAATGTCGGCAGGTCTTCTGGCTTTCCCCGTCTGTTCTACCTTCCCAACCAGTCAACTTGCTAACTTCGTCAACTTGTCAACTTCCAGTCAGTGGCGTTATACGGACAGACATACAAAGGGGATTACAGCTGCAGGTACAGCCCCGGATTTTCACCGGATTCCCTTACATCATGTGGCACTTCGACCGCATGATTTCCTTATTTCGGCCGCAAAGGTACAGCATTTTTGCCAACCACACAAATAAAAATCACTATTTTTTCTCCTTGCTGGGATTTCTTCTTCAAAATAATGAATCATCACTGAGCAAATAGAAGAAAATGATGAAAAATTGAAATAAAAAAAAAGAAAAAGGTCACTTATCTACTAAAATAAAATAATCATATGAATATCAATGTGATATTAGATAGATACATATTTAGAAATAGTAGATGAATAAAGAATCCTTGAAAAGAAATTGCCAATTTATGCAATATTTATGACTTTTTTTATGAAAAAAATTTGGTGGATTCAAAAATATACTCTACTTTTGTGCCGTCAAAACAAAGGAATGAGCCTCCACCGCAGGATTGTGGAACATATATTCAGCCTTCCGTGCAGAACAAAAATGCACGAACACGGATTTGGAGCAAAACATACCAGATATGCTATGCACGATATACAGTAAGACGATAAGGAGTAAGAAAGAAAAGACCAGCATTTTGGGTCTGGAAGAGTTAGCAACTCTGTTCCAGACAGATGAGAGAAAGAGAAAGACGGTGGAAGCGTTCAGGGCAGAGTTGCCCACGCTTCCGCCGTCTTGGCATTGGAGGGGAATCCACCAACTGCCGCTGATTTGTCCTGGCCTGCTCCAGAAGATTCGTCGCAACGGCGAGCTGCAAACGACGTACAACGGCGTAGTACTTCTCGAAGTCAGCGGCCTCACAAGGTCCGCTGACATTGAACGTGTAAAGATGAGGGTGGCGGGGTGGCCAACGACCTTGGCCGCCTTCACGGGAGCCAGTGGCCAGAGTGTAAAGATCCTCGTAGGTGGAACATTGGACGATGGCTCCCTGCCCAACGACGTTGCAGAACATTTCCATCAAGCCTTGTATGAGACCTGTGCAGCAGCCTATGCGAGCCTCATCGGGCACCCATTGAAGCCAAAGAATGCTCATGTACGAGACACGTTTCGCTGGACTTATGACCCCACCCCATTCATCAACCCACAGGCACAACCCATTCGTATTCCGCGGCGAGAACTATTACGCGTAGCTGGCAACGAGGGCTGTGCCGACACTTTAGAATATGGACCTAACGCAGCCCTGCCCTCTCCAGAGACAAACTGTCTCTACCGTCGTCGCTTCGCGTTGGCCGTGAGCAAGGCGAAGGAGGAAGGAACTGCTGAAGGACTACCTTTGCTGGAAGCTACAGCCATAGAGTCCTTAAGGCTGAGCATCCCTCAGGAAGAAGCTGTGAGGCAGGCCATAAGGAATCCTCTGTTTTATGAAATTGACAGACATCTGACACGGACTACCATTGAGAGCATCTACCTCGAAAACGCATCCAAGGCCGGTCGCAATCGCAGCTATAGGATGCAAGAGGCAGCTTTCTCTTTACAGGAATTCATTCGCATCCGATACGACCTCCGTTTCAACGAGCTGACGAATGGCGTAGAGTGGCGCCGCAACGACTCTGCCACCCCAAACTTCCAGCCGCTGGACAGCCGCATGACGAACACGATGATCCAGGAAGCTCATGAGTTCGGCTTGGAGGTCCACGACCGCGATATGCGACGTTATTTAGGTTCAACACGCGTTCGCAGCTACAATGCCGCCCGGGCTTACCTGCACAGTATCAATGAGAAGTGGGACGGCAGGACCGACTATATAGGAGCACTGGCCGACCGGGTGCCCACCAGCTCTCCTCTTTGGCGCGAGAGTTTCCACACATGGTTTCTGGGAATGGTGGCACAATGGGAAGGCTGGGATCCGATGCACGGCAACGCTGTTGTTCCGATGCTGATAGCCACCCAGGACTGCGGCAAGGATGCCTTCGGCCAATTGCTACTTCCACCAGCACTATGCGAAGTGGGATATCAAGAACTCATGGACATCCGCTCGAAGTCAGAGGTAGATCAAATGATGACAACCTCACTACTCATCAGCTTCAACGAGTTTAGCCAATTTAACGAAAAATTCCAACAATACTTTCTCAAGGAACTTATTCAGAAAACAGGCATCAAAGGACGACGTCCGTATAGTAACGAGACAATACAACTGCCTCGTTTTGCCTCATTCATTGCCACCACCAAGAACGCCAACGCGCTGGCCGGATCCAGCGGCTCGCGACGTTTTCTCATAGCGGAAATACGCGACGGAGCCTCCATCGACACAACCACCCCCCTGCCCTACTCGCAGCTCTACGCCCAAGCCTTGGCCGAGCTGTCGTCGGGCCGTCTCCACTATTTCACTCCAGAACGTTTAGCAGCACTCGAAGCCTACAATGCCCGTTACACCGAGAGCCGCATGGAAGTTGTGCGATTCCTTGACACCTTTGAACCCTTGACAGATGTAAAAGAAGGGGCGGTGAGGTTAAAACTCTCCGATATCGCAGAGGCCGTAAGGAAACATACGGGTTATTTCTATTCCGACAAATCCTTCAACTATCTCGGCCGATGGCTGACAAGCGAGGCGAAGGCGCTGCGAATCCGGAAGACGATGTCCAACGGTTGCCCGGTGTATCTTTTGCGCTACCGTCATAATAAATAAGGTGTCTTTCTACCCTCTTTGTCCGTTTTTTGGCCAAAAAGTGGGACAATACACCCATGAAAGGGCTCTGCAAACGATATTTAACATCTGCAATTAGGTTATCTGCGATAAAAGCATTACCTTTGCGCCGCAAAAAACAAAATGCAGAGATTACAATGGAATTCAAAGCCCAACAAATAGCCGCCCTCATCGGCGGCACTGTAGAAGGGAACCCCGAAGTGAGCATCCACACCTTTGCCAAGATCGAGGAAGGTGTAGAAGGTGCACTTTCCTTCTACTATGATCCCAAGTTCGAGAGCTACGTCTATCAAACCCACTCGTCCGTACTGCTGGTTCCCAATAGCTTCGAGCCTACACAACCCGTAAAAGCCACGCTGATTCGCGTCGCAGACCCACGTATGGCCATCGCCCGCCTGATGGAAAAGTACGAGGAAATGACGAAACCGAAACGTACAGGCGTCGACCCGAAAGCTTCGATCTCTCCCACCGCCAAGCTTGGCAAGGACGTCTATATTGCTCCATTCGTCGTTATCGAGGACGGTGCTGAAATCGGCGACGGTACCCAACTGTATGCCCATGTCTTCATTGGTGCCAACGCCAAGGTGGGCAAAGACTGTGTGGTGTACCCCAGCGTCACCATCTACCACGACTGCATCGTGGGCAATCATTGTACGTTGCACGCCAACTGTGTAATCGGTGCCGATGGTTTCGGCTTCCAACCCGACGAGCACGGTTACCATAAGATTCCGCAAATAGGTATCACTGTGCTGGAAGACGACGTGGAGATTGGAGCTAACACTTGCATCGACCGGGCCATGATGGGAGAGACGATTATCCGCAAGGGCGTGAAAATCGACAACCTCGTACAAATCGGTCACAACGTTGAGATCGGCGCCAACACCATCCTCTGCGGACAAGTGGGCATTGCCGGTTCCACGAAGTTGGGCGAATGGTGTGTGATGACAGGACAAGTAGGTGTGGCAGACCACCTCACCGTGGCCGATCACACCATTGCCGCCTCCCAGGCAGGCATCGCCACCCATATCCGCAAGCCGGGACAGACCATCATGGGTTATCCCGCTTACGATGCTAAGCAGTGCTCTCGCGCAAACATCGCTTTCAAGAGTCTGCCAGAGCTGCTCATTCAGGTGAGACAGCTGCAGAAGGAAGTGGATGCTTTGAAAAAGTGGAAAGACGAGAACTGAGAGTTGAGAACAGGAAATTAATAATTGAGAATTGAAATAATAGTATCGTGTTAAAGCAAAATACCTTAGGTGGCAGTTTCACCCTGCATGGCAAAGGCCTCCACACGGGTTTGAACCTCGTAGTCACCTTCAATCCTGCCCCAGAGAACTTCGGTTATAAAATCCAACGTATAGACCTGCCCGATGAGCCCATCATCGAAGCTATTGCAGAGAATGTCATTGATACCACCCGTGGCACCGTACTTGCAAAGGGCGATGTGCGCTGTTCCACGGTGGAACATGCTCTTGCAGCCCTCTATGCACTTGGCGTAGACAACTGCCTCATACAGGTCAACGGCCCGGAAGTGCCCATCCTCGACGGTTCCGCAGAAATCTATGTGGAGAACATCCGCCGCGTGGGAGTCCAAGAGCAGAACGCCCCCAAAGACTACTATGTGGTACACAAGAAAATAGAGGTTCGCGACGAAATGACTGGCAGCGTCATCACCATCCTTCCCGACGAACAGTTCAGCATCACCGCTATGATCGCCTTCCAGTCCAAAGTCCTCAGCAGTCAGTTCGCCACGCTGGACAGTATGGACAAATTCGAGAAAGAGATTGCCCCTGCCCGCACCTTCTGCTTCGTACGCGAAGTGGAGATGATGCTGGCAGCCGACCTCATCAAGGGCGGTGACCTCGACAATGCCATTGTCATCTATGAGAATCAGAAGAGCCAGGAAGAACTGGATCATCTGGCTGACCGCATTGGTGCCCCGCACCACGATGCCAGCGAATTAGGTTACCTGCAGACCAAGCCTCTGCTCTGGGAGAACGAGCCTGCACGCCACAAACTCCTTGATATCATCGGCGACATGGCCCTTATCGGGAAGCCCATCAAAGGACGTATCATCGCCACCCGTCCCGGCCATACCGTGAACAATAAGTTTGCCCGACACATGCGCAAAGAAATCCGAGCTCATAAGATTCAGGCTCCGTTCTACGATCCCAACAAAGCGCCTATCATGGACATCAAGCGCATTAAGGAGTTGCTGCCGCACCGTTATCCGATGCTCTTCGTGGACAAGGCTATAGAGATGGATGCTAACAGCATCGTTGCCGTCAAGAACGTGACAGGCAACGAGCCTTTCTTCCAGGGGCACTTCCCCGGCGAGCCCGTGGTTCCCGGAGTACTCCTCATCGAGGCTCTGGCCCAGACAGGAGGTCTCCTGGTGCTCAGCAATCTGGAACACCCCGAGAACTACAGCACCTATTTCCTGCGCATTGACAACTGCAAGTTCACCCAAAAGGTGGTGCCTGGCGACACCCTGCTCTTCAAAGCAGCCTTCACGGCTCCTTTCCGCCACAACATTGCGCAGATGCACGGCTATGTCTTTGTCGGCGAGAACATCGTTGCAGAGGCCAGTCTTGTGGCTCAGGTGATTGCAAATCAAAATTGATCTCTCGATTTCAATTCACCGTTCAGCATTCCCTTCCTTGCGCCTTGCGACGCTAAGAACTTTTTCAACGTTTAATTTTTCAACGTTTCAACGTTTCAACATTTCAACGTTTCAACATTTCAACGTTTCAACATTTCAACGTTTCAACATTTCAACATTCAATGATAAGTCCCCTCGCATACATCCACCCCGAAGCCAAGATTGGCGAGAACGTGGAAATAGGCCCCTTCTGCTACGTCGACCGCGGAGTAGAGATTGGCGACAACAACACGCTGATGAACAGCGTCACCATACTCTCGGGCTCGCGTATCGGCTCTGGCAACATCTTCTTCCCGGGTGCCGTCATCGGAGCTGTGCCCCAGGACCTGAAGTTCCGCGGCGAAGACAGCCTGGCCATCATCGGCAACAACAATAAAATCCGCGAAAACGTCACCATCAACCGAGGAACAGCCGCTAAGGGCAAGACGGTGGTCGGCAGCGGCAACCTCCTGATGGAAGGCTGCCACATCGCCCATGACGTTATTGTCGGCGACGATGTCATCATCGGCAATACCACCAAGTTGGCAGGCGAAGTCACTATCGACGACCACGCCATCCTCTCGGCCTGTGTGCTCGTCCATCAGTTCTGCCGCATAGGCGGTTATACGATGGTCGGAGGCGGCACACGCACTTCGCAGAGCATCATGCCCTACAGCATCTGTGCCCGCGAGCCGGCTACTTACTGCGGACTAAACATCGTGGGGCTACGCCGTCGTGGTTTCGAGCGCGAGGTCATCAATACCATTCACGAGGCCTACCGCATCATCTTCCAGGGAGGTCTCTCGCTGGCCGATGCCGTTCAGACCATCAAAAACGAATTGACTCAGACTCCGGAAATCAACTACATCCTCAACTTCATCGAAGAGACAAAGCAACGCGGATTCGTTCGCTAATAACCTTGCCCGAGGGCTCCCCCCGAAGGCTAAATGTCCTATTACTATGCTCCTCACCATTACTGCCGTATCCACCGAAGTAGAAGACTTCGCCATCGAACTGCTCATAGAGTCCAACGCCACCTTCCTGGACCTTCATAACCTCATCCGTCAGACCTGCGGATGGGGAACCGGCAAACCTGCCACCTTCTATGTCTGCGACGACCGTTGGCGCCGTCGCAAGACCATTCCCGAAAAAAGCTACGAGTACGACACCATGGACGAAGTGGAACTCGGCGACTGCCTTGAGGACGAAGGGCAGCGCCTGCAATATCTCTTTGACCCTGATTCGAGCCGGGGACTCCTGCTCGAAGTCACCCACATCACCTTTAGCCGCCACATCGACGAGCCCTGCTGCCGCCGCAGTCACGGCACGCCTCCAGCCCTGGAGCTCATCAAGGAAGAGGCACCAGCAGGTCTCAGCCGCGAGGAACTGCTGGCACAGCTCAATGCTGCAGCAATGGCTGATGATGACGATGACATTGAACCCACAGACGACGAACTCTTCGATATCGAAGAACTGGACCTCGAAGGCTTCGACTTCAACGAAGGAGAAGGATGAAGACCCTCATCGTACTCCTCGGACCCACTGCCGTCGGCAAGACGGACTACGCTCTGAACCTTGCCGAACAAATGGGCAGCCCCATCATCAACGCCGACAGCCGCCAGCTTTATCGCGACCTTCCCATAGGCACCGCTGCCCCCACTGCCGAACAGTTGGCACGCGTGAAACATTACTTCGTAGGCACGCTCGACATCACTGAATACTACAGCGCCGCCCGCTATGAGGCCGATGTACTGCAGCTGCTCGAAGAGCTCTTCCAGACGCACGACAGGCTCCTACTCAGCGGAGGCTCGATGATGTACATCAACGCCGTTTGCAACGGGATTGACGACATCCCCACCATTCATGAGGAAACGCGCAGTCTCCTGCGCCAGCGTCTTGCTGAAGAAGGACTGCCTCAACTGGCAGCAGAACTGAAACTGCTGGATCCGGAATACTACGCTACGGTGGATCTCAAGAACACCAAGCGCATCGTCCACGCACTCGAGGTGTGCTATCAGACAGGACGGACCTTCACCAGCTTCCGCACCGCCACCCGCAAACAGCGCCCCTTCCACATTCAAAAGATTGGCCTCCGCCGCCAGCGTGCCGACCTCTTCGACCGCATCAACAGACGTGTGGACCAGATGATGGCCGATGGTTTCCTCGACGAAGCCCGCCGCCTTTTTCCATTCCGCAACGAGAACGCCCTGAACACCGTAGGCTACAAGGAACTCTTCCAGGTGCTCGACGGTACGTGGGAGTTGCCTTTCGCGGTAGAGAGAATAAAGAAGAATACACGCGTGTACGCGAAGAAGCAGATGACCTGGTTCGCCCATGACTCCGAAATCAACTGGATAGACCTATGAAAAAGATTCTCCATACCATCTACTCCGGCCCCTGGTACAAACGCATCGCCGTGTGGATACTCACCATCATCCTTGCGGTGCTGCTGTTGTTTGTGGCCGTCGATGTCAATTTCCTGTGGCTCTTCGGACGTTCCCCCGGCTTCAAGGATATCAAGCATCCCGTCAACAACGAAGCCAGTGAGATCTACAGTGCCGACAGCATCCTCCTCGGACGGTTCTTCAGCGAGAACCGCACACCTGTGAAATACGAGGAAATCCACCCACTCGTCATCCGCACGCTCATTGCCACCGAGGACGAACGCTTTTACCAGCATCATGGCGTAGACGTCAAGGGACTCTTCGCCGCATTCAAGGACATGACACAGGGCAGGGCCCGTGGCGCAAGCACCATCACCCAGCAGCTGGCCAAAAACCTCTTCCGTGTGCGCACCCAGTACAGCACGGGCCTCACGGGTAAGATTCCGGGAGTGAAGATCCTCGTCATGAAAGCCAAGGAGTGGATTGTCGCCACGAAGCTGGAGATGGAGTTCTCGAAGGAAGAGATCCTGACCATGTACCTCAACACGGTGGACTTCGGCAGCAACAGCTTCGGTATCAAGACGGCGTCGCGCACCTACTTCGGCACGAAACCCGACAGCCTCGACTACCTGCAGGCGGCCACCCTTGTGGGACTGCTGAAAGCCACCAGCAGCTACAACCCACGTCTGCACCCCAAAGCCTCGCAGCAGCGCCGCAACGTCGTCTTGCAGAACCTCTATAACCACGGAGGACTCATCCTCGACGGCAAGCCCGCCACGGCCCGCCAGCTCGACAGCCTGCAGGCACTACCCACCGTCTGCGTGGACCACGTAGAAGAAAGCAGCTACGACGGCCTTGCCCCCTACTTCCGCACCAACCTTCAGGAATACATCAACGACCTCTGCGACCAAGGGCTGGTCAGCGGCGATGAACGCCTGGACCTCTATGCCGACGGACTTCGTATCTACACCACCCTCGACAGCCGCCTTCAGAAATATGCAGAAGACGCCGCCACCGAGCAGATGAGGACCCTGCAGCAGCGCTTCGACGAACACTGGAGAGGACAACACCCCTGGCAGGACCAGTTCCACCGCGAGATTCCCAATTTCATCGAAGACCTCGCCAAGCGCAGCCCCTATTACAAGTTGCTGACCAAGCGCTTCCCCGACCAGCCCGACAGCGTGGACTTCTACATGAACCAGCCCCACCAGGTGAAGCTCTTCAGCTACAACGGCCCGATATCGCGCGAAATCTCCACGATGGACTCCATCCGCTACATGGTCAGTTTCCTGCATTGCGGATTCGTGGCCATAGAGCCTGACACGCGACACGTTAAAGCTTGGGTCGGAGACATCGACTTCGACTCATGGAAATATGATAAGGTGACAGCCATGCGTCAGCCCGGATCCACCTTCAAGCTCTTCGTTTATGCTGAGGCCATGAACCAGGGACTCAATCCCTGCGACCGCCGCCTCGATTCGTGGGCGGCCTACACCGACACCATCAACGGGAAGCCCCAACGATGGGCTCCGCACAATGCCAACGGCACCTTCTCTGGTGCCAACATGACGCTAAAGCTGGCATTTGCCCAAAGCATCAACAGCGTCGCCGTGAAGCTCGGATACGAAGTAGGCATAGACAACATCGTAGAGACAGCCCACCGCATGGGCATACACTCCAAGCTCGATCCCGTTCCCTCGCTCAGCCTCGGTTCCAGCGATGTCAACCTGCTGGAACTCGTCAACAGCTATTGCACCGTCATCAACAAAGGCCTCTACAACGACCCCATCCTCGTCACCCGCATTGAAGACCGCGACGGCCACATCCTTTACGATGCCCGACTCAACGAACAGCGGGCTCTTTCCGAGCGTTCCGCCTTCTTCATGCAGCAGCTGCTGCGTGGAGGACTGACACAGCCCGGAGGCACCACAGCAGCCCTCTGGCAATATATCCATCCCGTGCTCGACAAAGCCGAATTCGGCGGCAAGACCGGCACCAGCAACAACCACTCTGACGCCTGGTTCGTGGGCGTCACCCCAAAAATCGTTGCCGGAGGATGGGTCGGCGGAGAATACCGCAGCATCCATTTCCGCACCGGACAGCTCGGACAGGGCAGCCGCACCGCCCTCCCCATCTTCGGTAAGTTCATTGCCAGAGTGCTGCAGGACAAACGTTTCTCCCGATACTACGCCAAGTTCCCGCCTCCACCCTCCACCGTCATTCCCGCTGAATATGAATGTTCTTCCACCTTCTTCCCTGCCGACACGATGGACATCGACAGCACGGTGGTGGAAGGCTTCCCGCCCGAAGACGCCTACTCCGAGGAACTCCCCGCCTCGCTCACAGATGCCCAAACTCCCGCGCAGAGCGAAGCCACGACACCCAAGGCCCCTGAGGGCACCCCGCGCGCTCCCTCCGATTCCCTCCCATGACCACCGCCGCCTCCATCGATACCAGCACCCCTGAGTTCCAGGCGGCACTGAACATCATCCGCCACACACAGCACTCCCTCTTCCTCACCGGTAAGGCCGGAACGGGGAAGAGCACCTTCCTGCGATACGTCAAGGAGAACACACGCAAGAAGGCCGTTGTGCTGGCACCTACGGGCATTGCTGCCATCAATGCGGGAGGCGTCACCCTTCACAGCTTCTTCAAGCTGCCCTTCCACCCCCTGGCCCCCGACGACAGCCGCTATGCCGGACGCCGCATCCGCGACTTCCTGCGCTACAGCAAGGAACAGATACAACTCCTGCAGAGCCTTGACCTCATCATCATCGATGAGATATCCATGGTGCGCGCAGACATCATTGACTTCATCGACCGCATCCTCCGCACCTACACCCACAACCACCGTCAACCCTTCGGAGGCAAACAGATGCTGCTGATTGGCGACGTCTTCCAATTAGAACCTGTAGTGAAGGCCGACGAGCGCGATATCCTCTCCCGTTTCTACCCCTCGCCCTATTTCTTCTCTGCCCACGTCTTCCGCCAGATGGAACTCGTCAGCATCGAGCTCACCAAGGTCTACCGCCAGCAAGACCTGCAGTTTGTTGCCGTCCTCGACCGCATCCGCACCAACCGCTTCACCCCCGCCGACCTCGCGCTCATCAACTCCCGAGCCACCTCTTCCTCCCCCCTCGCCCCTGCCGCCGCTCCCAGCACTGACAGCACAGGCGAATTCCGTTCGCCCGTCTCCTCCCCCGCCGCTCCCAGCCTCGCCTCCCTCCCCACACACCTCGGCATCACACTCTGCACCCGCCGCGACGACGTGGACCACATTAACGACACCGAGCTCAACCGCCTCGACGGCTCGCCCATCACCCTGCAAGGCACCATCCGCGGCGACTTTCCGCTCGCATCCCTCCCCACACAACTCGAACTCGAAGTGAAGCTGGGCGCACAAGTCATCTTCGTAAAGAACGATATCGACAAGCAATGGGTCAACGGCACCCTCGGCATCATCACGGGCTTCAGCGAAGAACCCTACGGGCTCATCATCGTCACAGAAGAAGGCCGCGAAGTCATCGTCGAAGAAGCCGTATGGGCCAACATGCGCTACACCTACAACGAGCAGGAGAAGCGTATCGAAGAAGAACAGTTGGGCACCTTCACCCAGTTCCCCATCCGCCTGGCATGGGCCATTACCATCCACAAGAGCCAGGGCCTCACCTTCCAGAATGTCACCATCGACTTCGGCACAGGAACCTTCGCAGGCGGACAGGCCTACGTGGCCCTCAGCCGCTGCACCTCGCTCCAGGGCATGACCCTGCGCCGCCCCCTCTCGCGCTCCGACATCTTCGTGCGACCCGAAATCGTTCACTTCGCCACCCACTTCAACAACCCACAAGCCCTCGACCGCGCCATGCAGGCCGCCAAGGCCGACATAGAATACAGCGAGACCGTGCGGGCCTTCGATGAGCGCCGCTGGGACGACTTCATCCAACATTTCTTCACCGCCATCCACGCCCGCTACGACATCGAGACGCCACTTGCCAAGAGACTTATCCGCCGCAAGCTCGCCGCCCTCGGCAGTCTGGAAGCTGAAAACCAACGTCTGCAGAAGCAACTCAAGAAACGAAACAAGACCCTGCATAAGTTTGCAGAGGAATACTACCTCATGGGCAACGACTGCATCACCGACTTCCAGAACAACGCAGCCGCACTCCGCAACTACGAGAAAGCCGTTGCCCTCTGGCCCGAATTCGAAGCCGCACAGCAACGACTCGGCGATGCCCTCGATCGCGAAGGAAGGCACGAAGAAGCACAAAGCCACTGGAACATTGCAGCCAAACTGCGCAAAAGGAAGAAGAGAAAATAAATCCTTAATGACTAATGACTATTTTCGGCTCTTTCCTGTAGCGGAACTTCTCTGTTTGGACGATTAACCCGTCCCTCGCAGACCTTGCAGAGCATCAGGCAACAGGTCATGCACTGGGACGTCACACACGCGCGGAAGCGCTGGCGGGCACGCACATTGTCAATATTTTTCATAATCTCCAAGCGAATAATCTTCCCCACTCACACCCCTTGGCCTCTAACTTCGGCAGCACCACCTCGCCCTGCATCAGCGGCAGCAGATGGGCCACCTGCTTCAGCGAGACGTGCAGCGCAAGCTGCACATTCTCATTGGCCGCCAACAGCCGTGCGCGAGCCTCGTCGTTGAACTTCGTGGCGATGTACAGGCACTCGGTCTTGGTGAGTAAATAGCAGGGGCGAAGTTGCTCATTA
>JAEEGL010046622.1_pt1 | contig 29439 bp, 27 predicted proteins | sample 9134231 | NCBI WGS metagenome assembly JAEEGL01 (sample SAMN16246548, study PRJNA631951) | gut metagenome | biome: gut microbiome; feature: rumen; material: fiber-attached | host: Bos | place: Iran: Karaj | collected 2018-10
ACCCGATATCGTGATGCTCGGCGGTGACATCTTTGACGACAGGCTTAAGGACGATAATGCAAAGGCCCTGATAGAAGGACTGGTTAAAAGATATCCCTGTTATTACGTAAGCGGCAATCATGAATACTGGAGCGGCCGGGTGGAAGAAATGAAGGAGTGGCTGCGTTCATCGGGAGTCAATGTACTTGAAGGAAGCTGCGAAACAGTAACGATCAAGGGCACGGCTGTTGATATCTGCGGGGTGGATGATCCCACTGAGCTTTTAAGAAGTACCTGGGAAAAGCAGCTGGATACTGCTTATGCGCAGTCGGGACAAGGGCGGATCAAGATACTGCTGAGCCACCGCCCCGAAGAAGCAGCTGCCTATGAGCATTATGATTTTGATCTGATACTTGCGGGACATGCCCATGCGGGACAGTTCAGGATACCCTTTATAAACAGGGGCCTGTATGCTCCGGACCAGGGTTTTATGGCGGAATATGTCAGCGGCATGTATAAGCTTAAGAATGGCAGCAGCATGGTGGTGAGCCGCGGCCTTGCAAGAGAGAGCATACCGCTTCCGCGTTTCTTCAATCATCCCGAGCTGGTGATGATAGAGTTAAACTGAATTTGAAAGGCTAGAATATAAATGGTTTTTTCCAGTATCATCTTTCTTTTTTGTTTTTTCCCTGCAGTGCTGTTCTTTTATTTTTGCATCTGCAGGAAGAACATGCTTGCAAAGAATCTGTGCCTGCTTTTAGCAAGCCTGGTTTTCTATGCTTTCGGAGAAGGAAAGAACATAGTACTTTTGCTGTTTTCGATCGCTGTTAATTATTTCTTCGGTCTGTTCATCGCGCCGGGGGAAAGAAAACACAGGAAGTTGCTGCTGTTCGTCGCAGTAGCTTGTGATCTTTCGCTTTTGTTTATCTATAAGTATCTGGATTTCACGATCACAAATATCAACCGCATTTCCGGAGCCGAGATACCTTTAAGGCATATAGCTCTGCCTATCGGTATATCTTTCTTTACCTTCCAGGCTATCTCATATGTGATCGACGTGTACAGGGGCAAGGTGCCGCTCCAGAAAAATCCGCTGTATGTCGGGCTTTATATCTCGCTGTTTCCGCAGCTGGTGGCGGGCCCCATAGTAAGATACGAGACCATCATGAAGGAGATAAAGGAGAGAAAGGAAAGCTTCACAGGCTTTGCCGACGGTACAAGGCGCTTTATCTGCGGCATGGGAAAGAAGATACTTTTAGCCGATACCATGAGCCTCTTTGCGGACAGGATAATGGCTAAGGTTTCTGACGGTGACAATATATCGGTAAGTCTCGCCTGGCTCGGAGCGCTGTGTTATACGCTGCGGATCTATTATGACTTTGCGGGATATTCGGATATGGCTATCGGTCTGGGACGTATCTTCGGTTTCAGATTTGAAGAGAACTTCAACTATCCCTACACGGCGGTCAGCATCGGCGATTTCTGGCGCAGATGGCATATATCCCTGGCCAGCTGGTTCAGGGACTATGTGTATATCCCTCTCGGCGGCAGCAGGGTGAGTCTGTGGAAGCAGTACAGGAACATACTGATAGTCTGGATGCTTACGGGACTGTGGCACGGTGCCGCCTGGAATTATGTGCTGTGGGGGACGTACTATGCGATACTCCTGATGTTTGAGAGACTGACGGGTTACGGAAAGAAGCATCAGCTTCCGAAAGTACCGGCTCATATACTGACGGTCTTCCTTACGCTGGTGGGCATGACCATATTCGCTTCGCCGACGCTGGCGGTGATGGGCAGATATCTGGGGAACATGTTCGGCATCGGAGCGGCGGGCTTTGCGGATGCGTCTGCCGGCTTTATCATCAGGGATAACCTGCTGTTCTTTGCGGGAGCCGTCGCCTTCTCGATGCCGCTCGGTAAATGGCTGGAAAAGAAGAAGGGGATATATGAGGCGCTGCTGGCAGCGGTATTTGGGATGTGTATTATTTATATAATTAAGGGGAATTACAGTCCGTTTATATATTTTAACTTCTGATAAAGGAGCCCCTCATCAGTCAGCACGTTGCGCTGACAGCTTCTCCCCGGGGGGAGAAGCCTTTGGAGAAAAGAATGAAGAAGGAAGATGGGTTTATTACAATTGTATTTATGGCTGTGATAGTGCTTTTCACGGCGGTCAATCTGGCGGAGATGGTGCTGGCGCTGGAGCCGGAAGGCAGGCGCAAAGGCCTGGAAAAGCTGGAAGTAGTGCAGGACGGGGCGATAAATGTCTGGGGCGCGCTGCAGAAAGCCATGGGCAAAAGAGTGGCATACGGAAGCACCGTATATGAGGATGTGACTCTTTTAAACAATGGAGTGGCTACGATGGCGGACCAGTACGGCGACATTGAAGTGGGAAAGAAGGGCGTAAGGGATGCTTATGCCTTCTCAAAAGAACTGGGAGCGGAATTCCTTTTTATGGTGGTGCCCTCCAAGGAGGAGTCGGAGGCGGATCTGCCGGAGGGAGTTACCAGTTATGCCATCTCCAAGTATGAAGAGATGGTTAAGTTTCTTGAAGAAGAGGATATACCCCATATAGCCATGCGGGATGTGCTGAAAGCGGACGGCGGAGACTGGTATTCCTATTACTACAGAAGCGACCATCACTGGAAGAACAATGCGGCCTTCCTGGGCTTTAAGGAAGTGGCGCAGTTCATGGCTTCGGCCGGGATCGGAGGCGGAGATGAGGCGGCGCTCTCTGAGGAAAACTACGAAAAGCGGCTCTATGAGCAGGTATTTCTGGGCACCCACGGACGCATGGCCGGGAAGTATTACACGGGGCTTGATGATTATGAGCTGTGGCTTCCTAAGTATGATACCGACTATGTGCTGGATGTGCCGTCAGAGGGTATACACAAGGAAGGCAGCTTTGAAGACTGTTTTGTGAATTACGGAAATGTGGCGCATTACAGCTTTGATTATTATGCTTATTATACTTATCTGGACAGGGACTATGACAGGATACACATAGAGAACAGGCTTAATCCGGATGGACCGAAGATCGTGATAGTGAGAGATTCCGTGGCAGTTCCCGTATCGGTATTCTTAGCTTCGCAGTGTTCGGCCATAGATATGCTGGATCTGAGATACCTAAAGGAAGAGGATTCCGCCAAAGAATGGATAAGGGAAGTGAAGCCGGATATGCTGATCTATATGTTCGGGCCGGGTTATATGAGTGTTGAAAACGCGATGAATCTTCGATGAGCACCATTTTTGAGGATGGGCTAACACAATAGGCGAAAACGACGGATGTGTTAGCCGGAAGAGGAGAGAGGTATTACATAAATGAAAAATTTAAAGAAAATAGGGCTTGTTATATTATTTGTTGCGGTGGCTATATATCTTCTGTTCACAGTCGGAAGAGATGTGGCGGAGATGCTGTCTTCCCAGGTGGCGCAGGAGGCAGATGCCGGAGAGACAGGCGAAGCTCTGAGTCAGGCGGAAACAGAAGATGCGGCGACTGAAGAAGAAACCGAAGTACCGGAAGCAGTGACACCCACAGAGGCGCCAACAGCCACGCCGGAACCGACGGAAGAAGCTGAGCCGACAGCCACGCCGGTGCCAACGGAAGAACCGGAGCCGACGGTCACTCCCGAACCGACAGCAACGCCGGCTGCGGCTATAGATGAGAACGGGGTCTATGACAGCAAGAAGGAGGTGGCGCTGTATATCCACACCTACGGACACCTTCCCTCGAATTACATTACGAAAAAGGAAGCCAAGGCTCTTGGCTGGGAAGGCGGAGGTCTGGATGCATACGCTCCCGGCAAATGCATAGGCGGCGATTATTACGGTAACTATGAGGGAGTACTGCCGGAGGGAGATTATCATGAATGCGATATCGATACCCTGGGTAAGAGCAAGCGCGGCGCGAAGCGCATAGTATATGATTCCGACGGTGATATCTATTATACTTCGGATCACTATGAAAGCTTTACACAGCTGTATTAAGGGAGGATGAACATGATCACCATAGACTTAAGAGATCTGGATTCGGCAGATGAGTTTTATAAAAGATTAGGGGAGCAGATAGAACTGCCGGATTATTTCGGCTATAATCTCGATGCCCTGCATGATGTACTGGAGGAGAAGAGCGGGCTTGAGATACGCTTCACCGGAAGCGACGATGCTTCGGCTATCATGCCCCGTTTCATGCGTGGCCTGAAGCGGATGTGTGCGGAGCTGACGGATGTGAAAGCAGAATTTGAATAAAGAGAAGTCAATCACGGGGACGGTTCTGCGGTTGAAAATCGGAGATTTTCAACCGCAGAACCGTCCCCGTGATTGACCCCGCACTTGAAGTTTTATTCGCGTTAATATATACTGTAGGGAGCTAAAAAACACAAGGAGGATTTACCGGTTATGGCTAATCAGGAACAGGGCGCCATAAGAGACGCCAAGCAGCTCGGAATGGGAAAAATGGCGGTGCTGGGACTGCAGCATATGTTTGCAATGTTCGGTGCCACGATACTTGTTCCCATATTGGTAAACGGATATTTTAAAGGAGAGGGGCTGTCAGTGCAGGTAACCCTCTTTTTTGCGGGTGTGGGTACTCTGATATTCCACCTGTGCTCAAAGTTTAAAGTGCCTGCATTTCTGGGTTCATCCTTTGCATTTCTCGGCGGTTTCGCCACGGTGGCGGAACTCAATACCGGCAGATTTGCGGGAATGAGCTACGGCGAGAAGCTGCCCTATGCCTGCGGCGGCATCGTGGTAGCAGGTCTGTTATATCTGGTACTTGCTCTTATAATAAAGCTGGTGGGAGTTAAGAAAGTCATGAGATTCCTGCCTCCCGTGGTCACGGGACCCATAATCATCTGCATAGGCTTAAGCCTTGCGCCTTCTGCAGTCAGCAATGCGAGCGCATGCTGGCCTTTGGCGCTGATAGCGCTTGTTACAGTCATGGTATTCAACCTCTGGGGCAAGGGAATGTTCCGCATCATCCCCATACTCATGGGCGTTGTCATATCCTATATATTTGCGCTTATCTTCAGCGCGGCAGGCATCACCAATGCCGACGGCTCCGCAGTGCTCAATTTCGCTCCGATAGCAAATGCCGGCTGGGTAGGTTTTCCCGATTTCATTATTGCCAAATTCGATATCAGCGCGATACTGGTAATGGCGCCTATAGCCATTGCTACAATGATGGAGCATGTAGGTGATATCTCCGCTATATCGGCAACGACAGGCGAGAACTTCATAGCTGATCCCGGTCTTCACAGAACACTTCTCGGCGACGGTCTTGCTACTTCCATAGCAGCGCTTTTCGGCGGCCCCGCAAACACAACTTACGGTGAGAACACCGGCGTGCTGGAACTCTCCAAGGTTTATGATCCTTCGGTCATAAGGCTTGCTGCGGTATATGCCATAGTACTCGGCTTCATTCCTAAGCTGTCACAGGTATTCGGCACAATGCCCACAGCCATCATCGGCGGCATCAGCTTTATACTTTACGGTATGATCTCCGCCATCGGCGTTCGTAACGTGGTAGAGAACAAGGTGGATTTCACCAAGTCAAGAAACCTGATAATAGCAGCTGTTATCCTGGTCTGCGGCCTGGGCTTCTCGGACGGTTTGAGCTTTACCCTAGGCGGAACACAGATCACCCTCACTGCTCTGGCTATAGCTGCCATCGCAGGCGTGCTGCTCAATATCATACTTCCGGGCAATGATTACCAGTTCGGTGAGAATCATAAAGGGGACATCAACAGAGGTCTGAGCATGAATACCAACGGGGAGGACTGAGATGGATTTTAAAAACGAAGAAAATATTTTCATACTTGAGCATCCGCTGATCCAGCATAAGATCACCAGGCTGCGTGACGAGAATACCGGTACCGCCGAGTTCAGAAAGGTGGCCGGAGAGATCGCCATGCTGATGGGCTATGAGGCCCTCAGGGATCTGGAAACGGAACTTGTTGAAGTAAAGACACCTATAGAGAAGACCATGGCTCCGGTCATAGCCGGAAGAAAGCAGGCGGTGGTGCCTATCCTGCGCGCAGGTCTGGGCATGACCGAAGGAATCTTAAGTCTGCTTCCTACGGCAAAGGTCGGACATATCGGTTTATACAGGGATCCTGATACACATAAGCCTCATTCTTATTATTGCAAGCTGCCCGATCCCATCAATGAAAGGATCATAATAGTTACTGATCCGATGCTGGCTACCGGCGGCTCTGCCGTGGATGCCATCAATTTCATAAAGGAAAAAGGCGGTAAGAGGATAAAATTCATGTGCATCATCGCTGCGCCCGAAGGACTTGAGCATCTGCATAAGGTGCATCCGGATGTGCAGATCTACGTGGGCTGCCTTGACAGACAGCTTAACGAGCATGCATATATCTGTCCGGGACTCGGCGATGCGGGAGACAGGATATTCGGAACCAAGTAAGAGCCGAATTGGACAGCCGGGGTATATTTATGTTAGAATATCTCGGTTTGCTGTGAAGGAGATTTTTGATGGAAAGATATAAAGAAGAATTCATTGATTTTATGGTGGACTCGGAGGTACTTAAGTTCGGAGAGTTTACCTTAAAGAGCGGTCGCAAGTCACCTTTCTTTATGAATGCGGGCGCCTATGTGACGGGAACACAGCTGAAAAAACTCGGAGAGTATTATGCAAAGGCCATCAATGATGCTTTCGGGCTGGATTTTGATGTGCTCTTCGGACCCGCCTACAAGGGCATACCTTTAAGCGTGGCTACAGCCATGGCTATCAGCGAACTGTACGGAAAAGATGTGAGGTACTGTTCAAACCGCAAAGAGATAAAGGATCACGGCGACGTTGGCATTCTGTTGGGAAGCAAATTAAACGACGGCGACAGGGTTGTGATGATAGAAGACGTGACTACCTCGGGTAAGTCCATAGAGGAGACTTTTCCTATCATAAAGAGCCAGGCGGATATCGAAGTGAAGGGGCTGGTAGTGTCCTTAAACCGCATGGAAAAGGGCAAGGGCGAGAAGAGCGCCCTGGCGGAGATAGAGGAGACCTACGGTATAAAGACCACCGCTATCGTGACAATGCAGGATGTAAAGGAGTACCTGTACGGCAGGGAGACTTCAAAGGGCGTGCTCATCGATGATCAGAGAAAAGCGGCGATAGAGGAGTATTTCAGGACCTACGGCGCAAAAGAATAAGATGGGTATACTTTCAAAATACAAGTTTACCAATAAGAGACACCCGCTAAAGGCTGTGATGAGTGTGGCGCTGGCGCTGATCGGCATATGTACGGTGCTGCTGACGGTATATCACGGTTATAAGGCAGGCGGCGAGATCGTCTGGGGACATGTGGCAGCTGTGCTGCTTTCGATCATAATGGCAGTGGCAGGGCTGGCGCTGGGTATAATGAGCAGGCTTGAAAAGGACAGGTATTATTTCTTTCCTATACTTGGGATAATACTGAACTTTGCCGTCCTGGCAACGGGAATATTTTTTATGGTACGGGGAATGACAGGCTGAAAGATAATGGAAGGATACAACGAAGAACTTAATGAGCGCCTGGAGCTGACGCTCGGAAGGCTTAAAGAAATAAAAGAGGAAGAGATAAATGATGATGCCCTGGGGAAGTATTTCAGGGCTAATGCCGATGCTCTCCTTATGTTTTCGGGGATACTCCTTAATGAGAATATAAGCGCGAAAGAGATGAAGGCTCTGAATGCAAAGCTTTACGAGGATATAGCGGGAGACCGTTATGAGAAGAGTTATTGCAACCCCGCTTATGCAACGGAACTCTTCGGAAATGATTACGGAAAGCTCTTATCGGTAGTGGCGGCAGAGGTGCGGAGCGCGATCCCCGCGGCCGTTGAACATCAGATACAGCCCTTTCTTATAAGAGCGGAGTATCTGCTGCAGCTCTACGGAGAGATAAAGACTTCACTTGAAGAGGAAGGCACGCTTCCCGCATATGACAGTCTGAAGGAGAGCTTTTATTACTTCGTAAGCGATTATTATGAGACGGAAAATCTTATCAGGGTCAGGGGACTTACCGATCCCGATGAGGATTTTGCACTGAAGATCATTGAGGCGGCAAAACCCTTCGATACGGATATACTCTATATGTACGGTGAGTATATTACGGATAATGAGCTGAAGCTTTATAAATATATTTCCGGACTTTCCGATGAAAAGATAGCGCTCATGGCCGACACCTACACGGAAGGCTATCGCAAAGGCTTTATCAATACGGGGAAAGATCTGTCCAAGAAGAAGACGGTCAACATCCGTTATCCGATCGGAATGGAGAGAGTGGTTAAAAAAGCCATAGACAATTTTGCTGAAATGGGCTTAAAACCGGTGATATACAGGGCGGCAGAGTCGATCTTTACTTCAAGGAACGTTGATAAGAACGGATATTTCGGAGCCAATCCCAACAGACAGTATGATTATGACCACAGGGAAGATCTGGCGCTGATACTGGATGCCCAGCTGCTGACCAGAAGGCTCGAATGCATAGAGGAAGCTTTTAAGGCATACAGGGAAAAAGCACAGGTGCATGCGGGACCGGCGGTGATAGAAATCTTCGGGGAAGAACCCTTCAAGCCGGTGAACAAGCAGGCGGCCTGCCGCTACAATGAAGAACAGCGACAGCTCATGGCGAGGTATGTATCCGAAAACGCAAGGATAACCTTTACTTATATACCGGGGAATGAAAGGAGCTTTACGATAATATCCTTCCCCGTGCCTGCTATAGGCGATAAGTTTGAAGAGATATTTGATGCAGTGATCAGGATCAATACCCTTGATTACGAAAGATATGAAAAGATACAGAGTAAGATAATAGATGCGCTGAATGAAGCCGAGAGCGTATACGTAAAGGGCAGCGGAAATAACCGCACGGACCTCACGGTAAAACTCTTTGACCTTACGGATCCCGCTCATCAGGCAATATACGAAAACTGCGTGGCTGATGTGAACATCCCGGTAGGCGAGGTATTTACCACACCTGTGCTGGAGGGCACCAACGGGATGCTGAATGTGAGCAGAGTCTTTTTAAACGGACTGGAATACAGGGATATGTATTTATGCTTTAAGGACGGCATGGTGAGCGACTACGGCTGCTCAAACTTTGCAGATCCCGAGGAAGGCCGCAAGTATATCGAAGATAACGTGCTCTTCCATCATAAGAGCCTGCCCATGGGTGAGGCGGCAATAGGCACCAACACCACGGCTTACGTGCTTGCCCGCAAATATGATATAGAAAGCAGGCTGCCCATACTTATTGCCGAAAAGACAGGGCCGCACTTTGCGGTAGGCGATACCTGCTATTCCCATGAAGAGGACATTAAAGTATATAATCCTGACGGGAAGGAAATAGTGGCAAGGGATAATTCCGTTTCGATAAAGCGGAAGAGCGATCCGAAAAACGCATATTTCGGCTGTCATACGGATGTGACCATACCCTATGATGAACTGGGACTGCTGGAGGGTATAAGGAAGGACGGCAGCAGGATAAAGATAATCGAAAACGGCCGCTTCGTGCTGGAAGGGACCGAAGGATTAAACGAAGCATTTGAGGAGGTATAAAGATGCCGAAGGTAGGAATAGTGATGGGCAGTGATTCCGATATGCCCGTTATGAAGAAAGCAGCAGAGATACTGGAGAGATTCGGTATAGATTTCGAAATGAGGATCATCAGCGCGCACCGCGAGCCGGATATTTTCTTTGATTACGCCAGGGAAGCGGAGAGTAAAGGCATAAAGGTGATAATCGCGGGAGCGGGCATGGCAGCGCATCTTCCGGGAATGTGCGCTGCAATATTCCCCATGCCGGTGATAGGCATACCCATGCACACCACTTCACTCGGAGGCAGGGATTCACTTTATTCGATAGTACAGATGCCTTCGGGCATACCCGTAGCCACCGTGGCGATAAACGGCGGCGCAAACGCCGGACTCCTTGCGGCAAGGATACTGGCGGTATCGGATGAGGAACTGCTTAAAAAACTGAAGGACTACAAAGAGGAACTCAAAACTGCCGTGGTCGAAAAAGATGAAAGACTGGGCAGTGTAGGTTATAAGGAGTACTAAAAAAGGAGAGAAAAATGGATTACAAAAATTCCGGAGTAGACATCGAAGCAGGCTACAAGTCGGTTGAGCTGATGAAGCAGTACGTGGCAAAGACCATGCGCCCTGAGGTACTGGGCGGCATTGGCGGTTTTTCCGGCGCTTTCAGCTTAAGCAAGATAAAGGACATGAAAAAACCTGTCCTTGTATCCGGCACCGACGGCGTGGGAACCAAGATCAAGCTGGCATTTCTTCTTGACAGGCATGATACCGTGGGGATCGACTGTGTGGCAATGTGCGTAAATGATATTGCCTGTGCAGGAGCGGAACCCTTGTTTTTCCTGGATTATATCGCCTGCGGAAAGAACTATCCCGAGAAGATCGCTGCCATAGTCAAAGGTGTGGCAGAGGGCTGCGAGCAGGCAGGCTGCTCACTGATCGGCGGCGAGACCGCAGAGCATCCGGGACTGATGCCTGAAGATGAGTACGATCTGGCAGGCTTTGCGGTAGGCGTAGCAGAGGAAGACGAACTCGTGGACGGACATACGATAAAGGCCGGCGATACCCTGGTGGGCATAGCTTCCAGCGGTGTGCATTCCAACGGCTTCTCGCTGGTGAGGAAGGTATTCCCGATGACCACCGATGCTCTGATCAGATATAACAATGAACTGGGCAAATCCCTCGGTGACGAGCTGCTGACTCCTACCAGGATCTATGTGAAGGCGCTTCGTGAAGTAAAGGAAGCAGGCATAACAGTTAAGGGCTGCAGTCATATCACAGGCGGCGGTTTCTATGAGAATATTCCGAGAATGCTGCCAGACGGCATAGGAGCAAAGGTTGAAAAGAACAGCTACGAAGTGCCTGCTATCTTTAAATTGCTGCAGAAGACCGGCGATGTGGATGAGCATGTGATGTACAACACCTACAACATGGGTGTGGGCATGGTGCTGGCGGTGGATAAGGCAGATGCGGACAAGACCGTAGCAGCTCTTAAAGCTGCCGGTGAGAACGCCTTTGTTATAGGCGAGACGGTTTCGGGTGAAAAGGAAGTGACCTTATGCTGAAAATAGCTGTTTGCGTATCGGGAGGCGGAACCAATCTGCAGGCCATCATCGACAGGATTGCTGACGGGAGCATAGAGAACACGCGCATAGTAAGGGTGATATCCAATAAGGATAAGGCCTATGCCCTGGAAAGAGCAAAAGCCGCAGGGATCGATGCAGTAGCTGTGACCAGGACAGCGTATCCCGAGAAGGCGGATTTTAATGCAGCACTGCTCAAGGCTATAGATGAGGCAGAGCCGGATCTTGTCGTGCTGGCTGGTTTTCTCGTAGTGCTGGATCCCGAGATCATCAGAAAGTATAAGGGACGCATCATCAATATCCATCCCTCGCTGATACCCTCCTTCTGCGGAGCAGGGATGTACGGGCTAAAGGTCCATGAGGCAGCGCTTGCAAGAGGCGTAAAAGTTACAGGCGCCACGGTGCACTTTGTGGACGAGGGAACGGATACGGGGCCCATCATCATGCAGAAAGCCGTTAACGTGGAAGACGGTGATACGGCAGAGATACTGCAGAAGAGAGTCATGGAGCAGGCGGAATGGAAGATACTGCCCGCAGTCATTGACGGGATAGCAAAGGGAAAGATAACGTTAGGTTAAAGAGGAGAGCAGATTATGAATGTTATGATAGTTGGAGGCGGCGGCAGGGAACATGCCATAGCCCTGAGTGTCAGCAAGAGCAGCAGGCTCACGAAACTATATGCTGCTCCGGGAAATGCAGGCATAGCAGAGTATGCGGAGTGCGTGCCCATCGGAGTCATGGAATTTGAAAAGCTCAGGGACTTTGCCCTGGAGAAAAAGGTGGATCTTGTAATAGTCGCACCCGATGATCCTCTGGCAGCAGGTCTTGTGGATGTGCTTGAAGAAGCGGGACTTAAGGCATTCGGACCCAGGAAGAATGCAGCGATACTGGAAGGCTCCAAGGCCTTTTCAAAAGACCTTATGAAGAAATACAATATCCCCACGGCAGCTTATGAGAATTTCGATGATGCGGATGCGGCGCTCAGATATCTGGAGAGCGCAAAGTATCCCGTTGTTCTCAAAGCAGACGGCCTGGCGCTCGGAAAGGGTGTGCTGATATGCATGAACCATGACGAAGCGGTTGCGGGAGTACGTGAGATAATGCAGGACAAGAAGTTCGGCAATGCGGGAAATCGCATGGTTGTTGAGGAATTCATGACCGGCCGTGAGGTGTCCGTATTAAGCTATGTAGACGGTAAGACCATAAAGATCATGAGCAGCGCCCAGGATCACAAGAGGGCCAAGGATAATGACCAGGGCCTGAATACAGGCGGCATGGGAACCTTCTCACCGAGTCCTTTCTTTACAAAGGAACTTCAGGAAGAATGCATGAAGACCATATTCCAGCCTACAGTTGATGCAATGGCTGCTGAAGGCAGGGAGTTCAAGGGAGTTATCTTCTTCGGACTGATGCTGACAAAGGACGGCCCCAAGGTACTTGAATATAATGCTCGTTTTGGTGACCCCGAAGCCCAGGTGGTGCTTCCCCGCATGAAGAACGACATACTGGATGTCATGGAAGCCTGCATAGACGGAACACTGGACAAGATCGACCTTCAGTTTGAAGATAACGCGGCAGTATGCGTGGTGCTGGCAAGCGACGGTTATCCCCTTGCATATGAAAAGGGCAAGGAGATCACGGGGCTTGAGAAATTTAAGGGAAGTGACGAATATTTCTGTTTCCATGCAGGTACCAAGGCAGCAGACGGTAAGATACTGACCAACGGCGGAAGAGTGCTGGGAGTGACCGCAAAGGGCTCGGATCTTAAGGAAGCCAGGAAAAAAGCCTATGAAGCAACGGAATGGGTGCAGTTTGAGAACAAATACATGCGCCACGATATCGGTAAGGCCATAGATGAGGTTTAAAAGAATTATTGTTGAAAAAAACAGCGATACGTTGTAAAATGTCATAGGTGTTTCATTAAAGAGATTTACTTGGAGGGAAAAATGAAAAAGAGAAGTTTTAACACACAGATACTGATAGCCATGCTGCTGTCATTTGCCCTGATGTTCGTGCTGAATCTTGCAGCCTATGCTGCAGAAGACGGTGATATGACCGGCGGTACGGCTACTGTTAAGGGTGATTCGGTCAATGTCAGAAAAGAAGCAGGCAAGACCGACGGTGATCCCGTTGCGAAGATCAAAAAGGGTGAGACCTACACGATCATAGGCTCATCTAAGGATGGGGACGGTAAGGTATGGTATGAGATAAAGGGTGATAATTTCACCGGTTATGTACGTTACGATCTGGTAGACGTAAAGGCTCCCGAACCCGAAGAACCCGAAGCAACTACAGAGGAACCCGAAACGACTACGGAGGAACCGGCAGATGACGGAGGAGACAGCGATCCGGGAACAGCGGTCAACACTCCGACAGCCGCAACCATGAACCTTACTCCGATGCAGACAGACGCACAGCCCCAGCGCATCCCCGAGGGATTCAGGGAAGTGACCGTGAGCATAGGCGGCGAGCTGGAAGTGCCTTCATGGACTAACGATACATTTTACATTTTCTATGCAACTTCTCCCAGCGGAAACGAAGGCTGGTATCTCTATGATTCCGTAGAGAGCAAGTATGTGAGATATGCGGATTTTCTTCTTGAGCAGCCTGCGGAAGCAGCAGCTACAGGCGGCAGCAATAAGGGCCTTGTGATCGTTCTGATAGTGATCATCCTTGTGCTCGCGGCAGTTGCAGCCTTCCTTGCATTCAAGGCATTCGGTTCAAGGGATTATGACGATGACGATGACGACGATGATGATGAAGACGATTTCAGAAGCAGAAGAGCGGCATCAGTAAGAAGCAATGCAGCTCCGGTAAGGACAGCACAGCCTAACAGGCCTGCGCCTCAGGGAAGACCCGCTCAGGGTGCAGCCCGTCCCCAGGCAGGTGACAGACCCGCTCCCCAGAGGAGAGAGGGCGGCGCAAGACCGGCAGGTCAGGGTGCTCCCGCAAGGAACGGCCAGGGTGCAAGACCCGCAGGGGTGAGACCCGCAGGCAGCGGTCAGCCTACCAGACGTCAGCAGGGTCAGCCGGCCGGCAGACGTACAACTCAGGGAGGACAGTCACAGATGAGACAGAGCCGTCCCGTAGTTGATGAAGACGACGAGTGATAAGCTGCATAGCAGGAGTATGAGAACTCTCCCTTATTTCCGCCCTGAGGGGCGGGAATAGGGGATTAATTTGTGTAAGGCAGGATAGTAATGGCGTTGGAATACAGTGAAAAAGCGATGAGGGCGCTGGAACATGCAGGAAACTGTTCCAGGGAAATGCATGCCGGATATGTGGGAACAGAGCATATCCTGGTCGGGCTGCTCCGTGAAGGAAGCGGAGTGGCAGCCCAGATCCTGAAAAACTGTAATATTTATGAGCAGCATATACTTGAGCTTATGGAGGAGACCATCTCCCCCGGCGGCAGCCTGATGCTGAAGGAACGCAGCGGTTATTCGGCAAAGGCCAGGGATATGTTAAAAAGCGCGGAACAGGCGGCCGTAAGACTCGGAGCGGCCCAGACCGGAACGGAGCATCTGCTGATAGGCATGTTTGCCGTTCATGACTGCATCGCGCTGAGACTGCTGCATGCCTGCAGCATAGACATGACGCGGGTCTATAAGGATCTGCTCAAGTATTCCGGAACGGATGCGGGCAATTACTTCAAGAAAGTGGTAAGGACCAGGCAGAACGCCGCCGGCGGCGAGGAAGGCAGCATGCTTGAACAGTTCGGCAATGACCTGACCAGGATGGCGGCCGAGGATAAGCTGGATCCGGTGATAGGAAGGAAAGACGAGATACAGCGCGTGCTGCAGATACTCAGCAGGCGTACCAAGAATAATCCCTGTCTCGTAGGAGAACCCGGTGTCGGCAAGACCGCTATAGTGGAAGGCATCGCCTCCAGGATAGCTGCGGGTGAAGTGCCCGATACGATCAGGGATAAGAGACTGATAACTCTGGACTTGGCAGGTCTGGTTGCAGGCAGCCGTTACAGAGGTGAGTTTGAGGAACGTCTTAAGAAGCTCATGAATGAAGTCATCGAGAGCGAAGACGTGATACTCTTTTTGGACGAGATACATACTATGATAGGCGCCGGCGGGGCGGAAGGCTCCATCGATGCATCAAATATCTTAAAGCCCGCGCTGGCCAGAGGGCAGATAAGACTGATCGGCGCAACTACACTTACGGAATACAGAAAGTATTTCTCAAGGGATGCGGCGCTGGAGCGGCGTTTCCAGCCTGTTACCGTGGAAGAACCCACGGTGGAGCAGACAATAGACATACTTAAAGGTGTGGCGCCCAAGTACGAGCAGCACCATTCCATAAAGATACTTCCCGAGGCCATGGAAGCGGCAGCTATCCTTTCGGAACGCTATATCAATGACAGATATCTGCCGGATAAAGCCATAGACCTTATAGATGAGGCGGCTGCAGCGAAGAAACTTAAAGGGATGATAGTACCCGCAAAAGTTAAGGAGCTGAAGGAAGAGATCGCAAAGAAAGACGACCAGATAGAAAGGTCCATAAAGATAGAAGCTTTTGCTCAGGCGGCGGAACTTCGGAACGAACAGCTGAAGCTGAAAGAGAAGCTTAAGAAGCTGGAAGCGAAATATGAGAAGAATAAAGAAGGCTATCATGATGCGGTGGATGAGAATGCCATCGCAGAGGTGGTAAGCATCTGGACCAAGATACCCGTTAGCCGTCTTAATGAAAAGGAAAGCGAAAGACTGCTTAAGCTGGAAGACATGCTGCATAAGCGTGTGATCGGACAGGAAGAAGCGGTCGGTGCGGTATCCAGAGCTATAAGAAGGGGCAGGGTAGGCTTGCAGGATCCGAGAAGACCCATAGGTTCCTTCCTCTTCCTGGGACCTACAGGCGTAGGAAAGACGGAGCTTTCAAAGGCATTGGCAGAGCTGGTATTCGGCTCGGAAGATGCGCTTATCAGGGTGGATATGTCCGAATACATGGAAGCTCATTCCGTATCAAAGATGATAGGCTCGCCTCCCGGCTATGTGGGATATGACGACGGAGGACAGCTATCCGAAAAAGTCAGACAGAATCCGTATTCCGTGGTACTCTTTGACGAGATAGAAAAGGCGCATCCCGATGTGTTCAACGTACTGCTCCAGGTTTTTGATGACGGACATATCACCGATGCCCAGGGAAGAAAGGTATCATTCAAGAATACCATACTGATCATGACCAGCAATGCGGGAGCGCAGAAGATAATATCTCCCAAGAATCTCGGTTTCACTGCCGTGACTACCGAGAAACAGGAGTATGACAGAATGAAGAGCGGCGTGATGGACGAGGTACAGAGGATATTCAGACCGGAGTTCATTAACCGTATTGATGAGATAATAGTATTCCATCCCTTAAGGAAGCCGGAACTGAAGAAGATAGTTACGCTGCTTGCAAAGGATCTGTGCAGACGGTGCAGGGAACAGATGGATCTGGAACTGAATATAACCCAGAGCGTAAAGGATATGCTCATAGAAAAGCATACCGATGTGAAGATGGGCGCCAGACCTTTAAAGAGAGCGATCCAGACACAACTGGAGGATCCGCTTTCGGAGGAACTGCTCTCCGGCAGGATAGTTCCGGGAGACAAGATAAAGACCGCTTTAAAGGGCGGAAAGATAAGTTTTATAAAAACCTAATGACACAAAATGAATGGAGGAAAAAACAATGGCAGTTGTCAGCGAATTGCTCCGCGCGGAGGAAAACGGTAAGTTAAGCTTCGGTAATTACAGCCTTTCCGAAAAGTCAAAGCTTGACGATTTCAAATTTAAAGGAGATATCCTGAAGGTTAAGACCTTTAATGAGATAACCAGGCTTGAGAAGAACGGTATGGTTCTGTATGAATCGGTTCCGGGTACTGCCGTAACGGAGTTCTCCGAAGATGAGAACGGCGTATCCTTCATGGTAGAAGGACCCGAGGATGCACAGATAACAGTGGGCCTTGCCGAAGATACCGGATATAAAGTAACAGCCGGCGGTGAGGAAATAGGTATGATGAAGACCAATCTCGGCGGCAAGCTTTCCTTCTCCGTTGAGCTTGCGGGCAGAGATGCCGTAAAAGTGGAAATAAGGAAATAAATGGCAAAAGCAAAAGTTAAGACCGTTTTTTTCTGCAAGGAATGCGGTCATGAAGCTGCCAAGTGGTCGGGACAGTGTCCGGCCTGCCACGCATGGAATACCATGACGGAGCAGGAGATAAAGACAGGAGGCAGCGAGAGAAAAATCCGTGCCGCTTATGAAGCGCCTTCTCCGGTAAAGCTTACTGAGATAGAGCTGAACGAGGAAGACAGAATGCCTACGGGTATCGGTGAGCTGGACAGAGTACTCGGAGGCGGGATAGTCCCCGGGTCACTGATACTGGTCGGCGGCGATCCGGGCATAGGCAAATCAACCCTGCTCTTACAGACCTGCAGGGAACTTGCGGGAAGCGGGAAAAAACTGATCTACATATCCGGCGAGGAGTCGGTACGGCAGATCAAGATGAGAGCCGACAGGATAGGAGATTTCGGAGATTCGCTGTTACTCTTATGCGAAACGGATCTGGATGAGATAGCAAAGATCCTGAAAAAAGAACAGCCGGATGTGGCCGTGATAGACTCGATACAGACCATGTATAATGAGGAGATAAGCGGTACACCGGGCAGCGTCTCACAGGTAAGGGAATCCACTGCCGTGCTGCTGCAGCTGGCCAAAACGCAGAATATAGCAGTGTTCATAGTAGGTCATGTGACCAAGGAAGGCACCGTGGCGGGACCGAGGATGCTGGAACACATGGTAGATACGGTGCTCTACTTTGAAGGTGACAGGCACGGTTCCTACAGAGTATTGAGAGGTGTGAAGAACCGCTTCGGATCCACCAACGAGATCGGCGTATTCGAGATGGAAGCAGCGGGACTGCGGGAGGTTAAGAATCCTTCGGAGTATCTGCTTAACGGAAGAGTCAAAGACGCAAGCGGAACGGTCACTGCATGCATGATGGAAGGCAGCAGGCCGATACTCTTGGAGATACAGGCACTGGTGGCCCAGACTGCTTTCGGTATACCGAGAAGGCAGGCAACGGGCGCGGATCTTAACAGACTGAATCTGCTGATGGCTGTGCTTGAAAAGCGTATAGGCATGCATCTGGGCAATTGCGATGCATATGTCAACGTAGCGGGAGGTATGAAGATAGTAGAACCCGCAGTGGATCTGGCGATAGCAATGGCAGTGATCTCAAGTTTCCTGAACAAGCCGGTCAATGACAGACTCCTGGCTATAGGAGAGATAGGTCTTTCAGGAGAAGTAAGGGGAGTCAGTCAGATAGAGGCGAGGGTCGCGGAAGCGGCAAAACTCGGATATGAAAGCTGCATAGTCCCGAAAGTAAATGCGCCAAGGCTGCGTGAGATAAAGGGGATCAAAATAATAGAAGCAGAAACCGTAAGGGATGCTATAGATCTGATAAAGAAATAAAGAATCTTTAGATAAAAGGAGATGTTAAAAATGGCACTACTGGACAAATGGAAGAAAATGGCTTATGACACAACGATCAACGATACCAATACTCTCAGAAAACTCTGGGATGATTATTTCCTGCAGGAGAAGAGGGTTTATTCCGAACTCCTTAAGAATCCCGATGAGGAGATAAAGGGTACCGTTAAGGAACTGGCTGAAAAATACCAGCTGTCCGTTATGTATATGACAGGTTTTCTTGACGGAATAAATGAAAGCTTAAAGGAAGCCAATCCCATCGAGGAGATGGAGGAGGATACGGAAGTAAACCTTATCTTCGACAAAGAGAAACTGTACATGAACATGGTGGATGCTAAGGCTGACTGGCTTTACAATCTTGAAGAGTGGAAAGCGATCTTTGATGATGAGAAGAGAGATGAACTCTATAAAGAAGCAAAGAAGCGCGGAACCGTAAGGAACGAGGGCGCGAAGATCTATCCCAACGATCCCTGCCCCTGCGGAAGCGGAAAGAAATATAAGAAGTGCTGCGGCAAAGCAGGCTGATAAGGAGGCGTTTTTAAAATGACCAGGATAGATGTGGTATCAGGCTTTCTGGGAGCGGGTAAGACCACTCTCATAAAGAAGATGCTGAAGGAAGCGTGGAACGGTGAGCAGGTGGTGCTCATCGAAAACGAATTCGGTGAGATAGGCATAGACGGCGGTTTCTTAAAGGATGCCGGCATCGAGATAACCGAGATGAATTCCGGTTGCATATGCTGTTCACTTGTGGGTGATTTCGGTACCGCGCTTAAGGAAGTAATGGAGAAGTATGCTCCGGACCGCATTGTAATAGAGCCTTCCGGAGTCGGGAAACTCTCGGATGTTGTAAGAGCCGTAGAGAAAGCGGGACTCGGTGATGATGTGATCCTTAACAGTGCTACAACAGTAGTTGATGCAAAGAAGGCAAAACTCTATGTGAAGAATTTCGGAGAGTTCTTCAATAACCAGGTTGAGAATGCCGGGACCATCATTTTAAGCCGTACCCAGGATATAAGCGAGGATAAGCTTAAGAGCACCGTAGAACTCTTAAAGAGCCATAATGCAAAGGCAACGATCATAACAACACCCTGGGATCAGTTAAAGGGTGAGGCGATAAAAGAGACGATAGACGGTGTGGACCTTATGGAAACACTGCTTAGGGAAGTCATCGAGGAACATGAAGAGGAGTGTGACGATCCTGAGTGTGAATGTCATCATCATCACCATCATGATCATGACCATGACCATGATGAACACGATCATGATGAACACGATCATGATCACGAACATGAACATCATCACCACGACCATGACCATGATCATGAGCATGAACACCATCACCATCATCACGGTGAAGGAGAGTGTGACGATCCCGAGTGCGAATGCCACCATCATCACGATCATGACCATGAGCATCATCATCACCATCATCATGCGGATGATGTGTTCGGCAGCTGGGGAATGGAAACACCTGCAAAATATACCAAAGCAGAGATAGAGGATAAGCTCTCCGCTCTTATTGATGCTGTTACTTACGGAACAGTACTCAGGGCAAAGGGCATGGTAGAGAACGAAGAAGGCGGCTGGATATATTTTGATTATGTTCCCGGAGAGAGCAATGTGCGTGACGGTGAACCCGAAGTAACAGGAAAATTCTGCGTGATCGGTTCCAAGCTTAATGAGGAAGAATTAGAGGAGTTGTTTAAGAAATGAAACCGGTATATCTGATAAACGGATTTTTAGACAGCGGCAAGACCAGTTTTATAAGATTTACCCTGCAGCAGCCTTACTTTCAGATAAAAGGGACGACACTGCTGATACTTTGTGAAGAAGGCGAAGAGGAGTACAGTGATAAAGTGCTTAAAGCCTCTAAGACAGTGGTGCATGTGGTGGAAGAAGAAGCGGATTTTACCGCAACCAAACTGCTTGCGCTGGAAAAACAGTACCAGCCGGAGCGCATCATTATCGAGTATAACGGCATGTGGAATATGAAGGGGCTTGCTCTTCCGTTCCACTGGAATGTGGAGCAGCAGATCACCTGTGTGGATGCATCTACTTTCCCGACCTATTATAACAATATGAAATCCATGGTTGCCGAGATGATAAGGAAATCGGAACTGATCATCTTCAACCGCTGCGATACTGTCATGGAAGAACTGGGCAGCTACAGAAGAAACGTTAAAGCGGTAAACGCAAATGCTGACGTGATATTTGAAAATGCCCAGGGCGAGATAAATGAGATATTTGAAGAAGATCTGCCCTACGATCTGAAGGCGGAGCGCATAGATCTGGATGATAACACTTTCGGCATCTGGTACATAGATGTGATGGATCATCTTGAAAGATATGAGGGCAAGATCATAAGCTTCGTAGGCACGGTGATGAAGCCGCCCGGATTCCCGAAGGGATATTTTGTACCGGGACGCATGGCCATGACCTGCTGCGCCGAGGATATGACTTTTCTCGGATATGCATGCAAATGGGATGGCTGTGATGCATTAAAAGAAAAAGACTGGGTCAAGGTCGAAGGCCGCATTGCCAAGGAATACTTCAAGGGCTACAACGGCGAAGGACCGGTGTTTACAGCGGACAAAGTCGAAAAATGCGAGAAGCCACGCAACGAAGTGATCGGCTTTAATTAAAAGATGAGCGGAGAGGTTTAAAACCTCTCCGTATTTTTTTCATCGCAGTAGCGGCAGCGGTAAAGTTCTCTTTCCGCATCCGCAAGATAAAAGATATGCGGCAGCTCCTGCTCTATCGAAGTGATGCAGCGGGGATTGTGGCATTTCATGATACCGGTTATCTCCTCAGGCAGCGTCAGCTGCTTTTTTTCAACTATGACTGCATCTTTTATCACATTCACGGTGATGGTGTGGTCTATGACTGCAAGCACGTCCATATCCAGAGTATTGATATCGCATTCCACTTTTATTATGTCCTTCTTGCCCATAACGTTGCTCTTTGCGTTCTTGATGATGGCGACGGTGCAGTCGAGCTTATCAAGGCCCAGATGGTAATAGATGGACATGCTCTTTCCTGCGGGGATATGGTCAAGTACAAAGCCTTCTTCGATCTTTCCTACGTTTAACATATGTTTGTTCCTCCTTAAACGAGTTCGAGTAAAGTGAGTATCAGGGCCATGCGGACGTATACGCCGTACTGGACCTGTTTAAAGTATACGGCCCTGGGATCTGAGTCAACTTCCACGGATATCTCGTTGACCCTGGGAAGAGGATGGAGCACCAGGCAGTCCTCTTTTGCAAGAGCCATCTTGGCTTTGTTAAGGATATAGAAATCTTTGAGTCTTACATAATCTTCTTCATTGAAGAAGCGCTCCCGCTGAACCCTTGTCATGTAGAGCAGATCCAGCTTGCTCATCACGTCTTCAAGGCGGATCACTTCTTCAAAGGTCAGGGCATTCTCCCAGAGCTTCTCTCTGAGATAGCCGGGAATGCGCAGCTCTTCGGGAGAGATGAAGACGAACTTTATTCCCGAGTATCTGGAAAGCGCGTTCACAAGGGAATGCACGGTGCGGCCGAATTTGAGGTCACCGCAGATACCTATGGTAAAGTCGCAGAGCCTGCCTTTAAGTGAGCGGATAGTCAGCAGATCGGTAAGGGTCTGTGTGGGATGCTGGTGTCCGCCGTCTCCCGCATTGATGACGGGGATCGATGAATGTGAAGCAGCTACCATCGGAGCGCCTTCTTTGGGATGGCGCATTGCGCATATATCCGCGAAGCAGGAGATAACGCGTATGGTGTCGGATACGCTCTCACCCTTGCTGGCGGAGGAACTGCCTGCATCGGAAAAACCGATAACGGAACCGCCGAGATTCAGCATTGCGGATTCAAAGCTTAAGCGGGTACGGGTGCTGGGTTCGTAGAAGCAGGTGGCAAGTTTTTTGCCTGTGCACTTGTGTGCATACTTCTCCGGATCCTTTTCAATGTCTGCAGCAAGATCAAAAAGTTTTTCGAGTTCTTCCACGGAAAAGTCCATGGGATTCATTAAGTGTCTCATAATAACCTCCATAAAAAAGAGGAGAATAAATCTCCTCTTAAAACTTATACGATATTCAATAATTCCGATACTTCCTTACGTCTCGGAGCTGCGGGCTCCTCAGCGGGATATCCCAGAGGGATGAGTGCTACCAGTTCTCTCTCTTCGGGAATATTAAGTATGCTCTTGATGGTATCGATATCAAAGAGACCGAGGATAACGGTACCGAGTCCGTATTCATGAGCTGCGAGGCAGAAAGTCTGGGATGCTATGCCTGCATCAAAGAACTGCCATCTGTCTTCTCTTTCGGTGGAGAAGGAACCGTCTCGCTCATAACCTGAACGTCCCTTGATGACCGTTACTGCCACGAGTACGGGAGCCTGTTCAATGATGCTGCCGTTGCCGGGCCAGATGGTGGTGCCTTCTTTTGCTATCCTGTTCTTCACTTCGGGATCTTTGACTGCGATGTAACGTGTTATCTGTGTGTGTTTCCAGCTGGGAGAATAGGAAGCTTCTTCAACTATCTTACTGATGATCTCATCATCAACAGCCTTGTCGCTGTATTTCCTGATGCTGCGTCGGCCGAGTATGCATTCTCTTACATCCATGCGTATACCTCCTTTTTACTGTAGAACACCGTTACCTGCTATCTTATCACATCTCGCTTTTATATTCAATCAGTTTATTGGGCGTTGAACTGCTTTATGAAATCATCAGTGAGACGGAAGTAATAGTATTTATCAGGATCGGGTACTGTTCCTTCGGAATCCGCATCAAGAAGAAAATGATCCTCGGCCATCCAATTATCAGCGTTTTCTTCCCTGAGTTTCTGAGCTTCGTCAGTATAGTAATCCTCGGATTTCTCTCCGAAAGGCCCTGCAGTTTTTTCAAAATACATTACCAGACCGTCGTAATCCTGAGGCACGGTAATGGTATAGGTCTGAATTTCGGCCGCATGATACTGCTGTTCCCATGCGCCTGTGTAAAAATCTGTTTCTATATATTCTTCCCAATTTTTATCCCAGTATACAGAGGTCAGTTTATTGACGTCGTAATGGCTGTCTTTCCAATCAAGCGTAGTAGAGGATTCATAAGCCTGATCCCCGTAAGTACTTTTGCCTTTATATAGTTTACCGGAGTAATAATCAAAGAAACTTGGGGTTTTAACACTGTAACGAAACCAGTAACGGTCGAAATAGTCACCGTAGAAAAGCGGATCTATGGAGGAGGAGGCTGTGATGCATATTTTTTTCATACCGTTTTCCAACGGTTCAGATGTGATACCGGTTATCTTTAGAACGCTGTTTCCTTTATCGGCATAGAGCCCGGGATAATCGTATAGATGTCCGTCATTTAAAACAAAGGTTAATTCATAATCATCATATATCATCTCATGCAGCGGTTTATCCTCAAGTTTAATATCATTAGCCAATACATAGGGTATCTCACTGCGCAGAGCGGAGACGGCCGCGCCGCAGGCAGCTTCACCGTCATAGATCAGCTGCGTGGCCGTATCATAGTCTTTCTTTGCCAGATACATATCTATCAGCTCAATATAGGCAGCCTCACAGGAGGGATCCAGCAGCAGGGCCAGACGGTAGGCTTCTTCGGTCCCCTCCTTAAGCAGAGCTTCTATGATCGATTGTTTTAAGGAAGCGGCCATATCCGCATCTATCTTAGCGGCAGCTTCAAGTATGCTTAAGATCGCATCCGCATCTTTTGCCGCAAGCTTTTCGTCCAGCATTTTTCTGAATTCCGCAAAGGCATTATTGCGAAGTGAATCAAGGTCTTCATCCGAAAGGAAAGAAAGGGCTTTTTCGTAGAGTTTTACGATCGCATCCGTATCTTTAGCTTCGGCGTGAATGCCAAGCAGGGCTTCATAGGCCGCAAGTCTTGCGGGATCAGTATTAAGCGCATCTTCGTAACGCTTTACGGCTTCCGAGGTCTTGCCGTCCGCCAGCAGACTCTCTGCCCAGCCGGTATAGGCGTGATACAGTCCGTCTATGGCATCTTCATCCTTAGGGTCGATCTCAAGGGCTGCGAGATAAGCTTCCACAGCCTGTTCGTAGTCGAGCTCGGCCAGGTAACGTTCTCCGAGCCGGAGCTGTTTATGCAGTCTCTGTGAGGGAGTGTTGCTGTACACGATAAGAGTGATGGCAAGAGCGATCATGATAAGCGCGGTAACGCCTGCTATTATCGGCAGGCGCAGGTTCTTTTTCTTTTCGGGTACGTTGTTATTCTGCAGGTTTTCAGCGTTTTCCATTTTTATCCTCCGTTCGGGATATATGTTTCAGAAAATCCCAATACAGTATATTCGAAAGCATAATTGATTACAATACTTTTATGATTTCGGCGAGGTCAAATCGGGTCAAGCAGCTTTACAACTTCTAATTGAAAATCCCGACAGGAAAAGGTAAAATTGAAGTAATAATCGTATGTGAGGAGCGGACAGGTGAAAGATTTACAGACTATCAGAACAGAATTGGATAATATTGATGATGAGCTGGTGGCATTGCTGCTTAAACGTGCGCAGCTGTCAGCGGAAGTAGGGGAATACAAGAAAGAAAGCAAAAGACCGGTGTATGATGCCGCCAGAGAGGCGGAAAAGCTGGAAAAGCTGACTGACAGGGCAGAGAGTGATCTTGATAAAAAAATGATCGCTAATGTATATACACAGATACTTGCCCACAGTCGTGAGCTTCAATACATGATAAAGGAAGAAGGAACAGAATAAGATGGACCTGATCTTTTACAGGAATACGGAACTTATCCATACCATCAACAGGATGAGGATGCTTCTTAATACAGAATACAAAAGAGATGAGAGTAAGAAAGCACCCTCTGCGGAAAAGGTACTGGCGGAACTTTTCGAATTGGCGGGAACGAACGGATATGCGGGAAATCTCTGGCATTGTCTGCTGACTGAAGCGCTGATCAGCGATGTAAACCCTTATACACTCTCGGTAGAACGGCGGGAATTGAAAAGCGGCACCCTCAGAAAAGCCGTGCTTACGGATCTTGAGACTTTTCACAGACTGTATCGCATAGACCTGGACGCCCTGGAAAAAGAGTACAGACAGCCGGCATTTAAACTGATACAGGATTATTCAACTTCAGGAACCGAGTCGGTAAAGTATGATCCTGAAACTGTCGGAGAACTCCGCAGTCTTGCAGTATCCCTGGCGGAAGCAAGGGATGCCACCGCGCTTCGGGACAGACTGGAAGAGTTCTACAAGGAATACGGAGTAGGAGAACTGGGACTGCATAAGGCCTTCAGGATCAAGGGAGAAAACGCGGACATAGCTCCGATCCACAATATAGAAAAGGTGACACTGGATGCGCTGGTGGGCTATGACGATCAGAAAGCGCAGCTTACCGCAAATACAGAGAGCTTTTTAAACGGCGGAGGAGCCAATAACTGTCTGTTGTACGGTGAGGCAGGAACAGGCAAGTCCACAAGCATAAGAGCCATACTGAATGCTTACTATGACAGAGGTTTAAGGATAATAGAAGTTTACAAGCACCAGTACAGATATATCAAGGATCTGATCGATGAGCTCAGGACCAGGAATTACAGATTCATACTGTATCTGGATGATCTTTCTTTTGAAGAATTCGAAGTGGAATATAAATATCTGAAAGCCGTGATAGAAGGCGGCCTGGATGGCAGACCTTCAAATGTGCTGATCTATGCCACATCCAACAGAAGACATCTGGTAAAGGAGAGTTTTGACGACAGACCTGAGAGTCCGATGGACAAGCACAAGAATGAGACCGTGCAGGAGAAGATATCGCTATACTCAAGATTCGGAGTGACGATCTATTACCCCTCACCTGCGACGAAGGAATTTTACAGGATAGTGGATGAACTGGCAAAAAGAAACGGTATTGATATGCCCGAAGAAGAACTGCATCTTCTGGCAAACAGATGGGAACTGGCACACAGCGGGCTTTCGGGAAGGACGGCGCAGCAGTTTATTGAACATTTAAAGGAGGAGACTTATGGCGGATAAGGATATCAGGCTCTTTGCTGCTATGGATGTCGGCAGCTTCGAGATAAGCATGAAGATATTCGAACTGGGTGCAAAGGGACCCAAACAGCTGGACCATGTCCGTCGACGTCTTGCTCTCGGCAATGACAGTTATAATACCAAAAAGATAAGTTATGAGCACATGGAGGAGCTTTTCAGGATACTGAAGGAATTCAGGCAGATAATGAAGAGCTATAATGTGACGGAATACAGGGCATACGGTACCAGCGCCTTAAGGGAGACCGAGAACACTTCTCTTTTGCTTGACCAGATATTGAACCGCAGCGGCATTGCGCTTACGGTGCTCAGCAATTCCGAGCAGAGATTTCTTGATTATAAGGCGATAGCTTCCAACGGGGAACGTTTTCAGAAAGGCATAAACGGCGGAGCTGCGATAGTTGATATAGGCGGCGGGAGCATACAGATATCCCTGTTTGAAAAGGGACAGCTGGTGACCACCCAGAGTCTTAAGCTGGGAGTACTGCGCATCAACGAAAGACTCAGGAAGATGCAGCCGAAAGCCACACAGCTGGAAGAAGTCCTGGATGAGATGTTAGGTTCCCAGCTGAAGGTTTTTAAGAAAATGTATATGAAGGACCGGACCATAGAGAGGATAATCCTTATGGATGATTATCTTTCACCGGTCATCAGCAGGCAGACTAAAAAAGATGATGACATCAGTATGGAGAAATTCTTAAGCGTAAGCGCAGGACTCTCCGAGATGGGAAGGGAAGAGATAGCAGATACGCTGGAGATAGCGGAAGAGAACGTGGATCTTCTGAAGATCTCCGTAGCGATAATAAAGCGTATCATACCCGAAATGAATGCAAAGCTTTTGTGGGTGCCAAGAGCCGCGCTCTGTGACGGCATAGTATATGAGTATCTCGAGGAGAAGAAGCTGGGGCCCGCAATGAGAGACTTCGAGCAGGACATCATCTCCAGCGCAAGAGCTATAAGCAAGCGTTACATGGGAAGCAAAAAAAGAGGCGAAGCTCTTGAGTATCTTGCGGTATCCATCTTTGACGGCATGGACGGCATACACGGCATGAATGAAAGACACAGGCTGCTGCTAAGGCTTGCGACGATACTGCATGACTGCGGCAAATTCATCAACATGACAAATGTGGGAGCCTGTTCTTATGCCATCATCATGAATACAGAGATAATCGGACTCTCGCATACCGAAAGGGAAATGCTGGCCTATGTGGTCAAATTCAATCATGATGAGTTTGAGTATTATGACGAGCTGTCTGCGCATACAAGGTTTGATGAAAACAGTTATATGATCATAGCCAAGCTTACTGCGATACTGCGTATAGCCAATGCGCTGGACAAGAGCCAGAAGCAGAAGATAAGGCATATGAAGGTGGTGCAGAATGAGGACAGGCTGATGCTCCTGCTGGAAACGGGCGAAGATCTGCTCTTTGAGGAGGAGCGTTTCAGTTTAAGAGCTGATTTCTTTAAGGAGATATTCGGACTCAAGCCGATGATCAAGAGGGTGTAGTATTAACATACGGGGGTTAATAAGGAATGGATTATACGGATCACAAGTATTTTACCAACAGGGAATTATCCTGGGTACACTTCAACGGCCGCGTTCTTTCGGAGGCTGAGGATGAGGAGATACCTCTGTTTGAACGTCTGAAATTTTTAAGCATCACTTCTTCGAATCTCGATGAGTTCTTTATGGTAAGGGTGGCCTCATTGAAGGACATGGTCCATGCGGGCTATACCAAAAAAGACATTTCTGGACTTAAACCGTCTGAGCAGCTGAAGCTTCTTTACGGCGTACTCCATGAGTTTGTAGACAGACAATACCGTATTTATAAAAGTCTGTGTGATGAATGCGCAAAACAGGAACTGATATTCATAGACAGATACGAGGATATGACAAAGGAACAGGCGGAATATGCGGACAGGTATTTTGCAAGCCATGTTTATCCGGTGCTCACGCCTATGGCCGTGGATTCCTCAAGACCTTTTCCGCTTATCAAAAACAAATCTTTAAACATCTGTGCCCTGCTGATCAAAAAGGGCAAGGAGAAAGAAAAGCACCAGGAGTTCGCAACAGTGCAGGTTCCCAGCGTGCTTCCACGTTTCGTAAAGCTGCCTTCGGAAACAGGTACTGTGGTAATACGCCTTGAAGAAGTGATAGAGCGTAATATGGATAAGCTTTTCTCAAACTATGACATACTCTGCTCTGCGCCCTTCAGGATCATGAGAAATGCCGATCTTACCATAGAGGAAGAAGAGGCAGAGGATCTGCTGAAGGAGATAGAGAAGCAGATAAGAAAACGTCAGTGGGGCGAGGCCATTCGTCTGGAAGTGGAGGACGGCATTGACAAGAGGCTGTTAAAGACACTGAAAAAAGAACTGAATGTCACGGATGATGACATATATTATATCGACGGACCGCTGGATCTGACTTTCCTGATGAAGATATACGGACTGGAAGGTTTTGATAAGTATAAGACAAAAGCGCAGACTCCCAGGGAAGTTAGCAGACTGCCGGCAGGCTGTGACGTGTTCGAGGCGATACGCCGGGGAGACATACTGCTGCATCATCCCTACCAGAGTTTCACCCCGGTGGTGGACTTCATAGAGCAGGCTGCAAGGGATAAGGATGTGCTGGCTATCAAGCAGACACTGTACAGAGTAAGCGGTAATTCTCCGATAGTAAAGGCGCTTGCCGAGGCGGCAGAAAACGGCAAACAGGTGACTGTGCTGGTGGAGCTGAAGGCCAGGTTCGACGAGGAGAATAATATCGTCTGGGCTAAGATGCTTGAGCAGGCAGGCTGCCATGTCATATACGGACTCGTGGGATTGAAGACTCA
>JAEEGL012688262.1_pt1 | contig 29437 bp, 24 predicted proteins | sample 9134231 | NCBI WGS metagenome assembly JAEEGL01 (sample SAMN16246548, study PRJNA631951) | gut metagenome | biome: gut microbiome; feature: rumen; material: fiber-attached | host: Bos | place: Iran: Karaj | collected 2018-10
AACTGTTGCTTTGTTCGCAATGGTATTCTCGATGATCGTTTGCTAAATAATGACTAAAAAAGTTTTTCTGGGTGGGAAGGGACAAACAAAAAGAATATCAATTGGTGGCGATTCACAAGTGTCGCTTCAGACAATGTGGAAAGAACCAATTGATGATCTTGATTCTAATCCAACCAAATTAGAAAACATCCTCCTACAGATGTCGCAGTTAAGTGAACTTGGCTGCGACATTCTCCGTTTTGCAGTTCCAGATTTACCTAGTGCAAAAGGTCTATGCCTTATTGCAGAACGTACTCCAATGCCTCTTGTTGCAGATATTCATTTTGATTACAAACTTGCATTGGAATGCCTTAAAGGAAACGTTGCTGCAATCAGAATAAATCCGGGAAACATTGGATCTGTAGAAAATACTGCAAAGGTTGTAGAAGCCTGCCGCGAAAATGGGGTAGCAATCCGTATAGGTATAAACAGCGGAAGTCTTCCAAAAGATCTTCAGGAACAAATTGCTGCAGGTACTATTACTCGTGCACAAGGTTTATGTGAAACTGCAGTACGTGAAGCTCAGATTTTTGAAGATCTTAAATTTGATCAGTACGTTGTAAGTATGAAGTCTTCTGATGTAGACGAAACTATACAATGTAATAAGTTTTATGCGCAAAAGTATAATAATCCGCTGCATCTTGGTGTCACAGAAGCAGGCCCGCTTATTGGAGGCATTGTAAAATCTTCAATAGCATTTTCTACGCTGCTTTCACAGGGAATTGGAGATACAATTCGTGTAAGCCTTTCTTCTACGCCTGAAAATGAAGTTATTGCAGGCCTGAATATCTTAAAGGAATGCGGTAAACGTTCAGGCGGCGTTAAAATTATAAGTTGTCCTCGTTGTGGTCGTATTGGTTTTGATGTTCACAGCTTTATGGAACGATGGGAAAACAAGCTTCTTGCAATGGACAAAAATATTACCGTGGCTGTCATGGGCTGTGTTGTAAACGGACCTGGCGAAGGCCGTCATGCAGACTTAGGCATTGCAGGAACAGCCGATAAGGCAATTATTTTCAAAAAAGGTAAAATAGTGCAAACAATTGATGCAAAAGATGCCGATAAAGTATTTGAAGAAGAATTGAATTCTTTATAAGGACAGTTATGAAACGTACTTTAATTTTTTCAGTTTTATTATTACTCGGAACAGGCCTTTTTGCACAGAATAATCTTAATTCCAAAAGTAATCAGTCTTTCAGAAATGCGCAGGTTGCATACACAAATAAAGAATATGGAAAAGCATTAAAACTTGCAGAAGATGCAATCGTTTATAAAAAAGAACAGTTAAAATCAGATTACGAAACAATTGCTCAAAGTATTGCTGCTCGTGAAGTAAAAAAAGCAGGCGATAATATTCCAAATATAATTAATGTACTTACCGAACGTGATGAATATGATGTTATAAATCTTATTAATGCCTACAATTCAAAAGGAAATTTTGACAATTCAATTTCTAAAGTTCTTGAATACATAAAAAATCATGAAGAATATCCTGAAGCCCAGAAATTAATTGGTGATATATATAAAATTGAAGGCGAATATAACTTTGCAGAACAATATTATTTAAAAGCTCTTGAAAATTCTACAGTTCTTGATATTCCAGATGAACGTTATGAAATAATCTATATGCTTGCCGACCTGAGCCGTTTATGCGGTGACTATGATAAAATGGAGATAAGACTTTTAAATATCATAGATAAACAGCAGAACGAAAGAAATCAAACTCTTGCACGCTCAATGAGAAAAACTGTTTCAAAAAATAACGGCGCCGCAATAGAGAAATTCTTTACAATGTACCGTGCGCAGGATTATTTCTGTCTCAAGGCCTTCTATGAGCTTGCACAATACTATCTTTCTATAAATGAAATTGATAAAGCATTTAATTATAGCGCAATTGCAGTAATTACAGGCTTTACAAAGGTTTATAACGTAATTTCTAAACGCGACATAGATTTTGAATATACAAATATTGCAGACTTTTTAGACATCATTCCATTACACAATGACATTCTTACCTGGGGTAGCGACAATGATGTATGGAGAAGCTTTAATTTATTCTGTGATGTCTGTACAAAATGCGGCTATGATAAGTTTTCTTATGAATTCCTGACAATTCTTGCATTCCACGCCCCACAAAAATACTGGCAGCAGGATGCAGTATTAAAGCTTGATAAGCTTGACGGTATTAAAAATCCAGATTAATAATGTAAACCAAATCCGATTGAGAACTCTTTTTTGGAAACATCATCACGCCAATCTGTATTTATATGATTTGCTAAGAATTTTCGACCTGCGTCGATTCCAACACTTCCGCGTAATGTAATTCCAGACCATTTTGCAGGATATACAATTATCTCTAAACCTGCTCCATAAAATCCGTCTTTTGGATCGAAATATGTCTGTGTAATTTTATTGTAACATAAAGCCATGTCAAAGAATGGTGAAAGCTGTAAATCAAAATTAAAATATCTTAAGAATGATTTAGTGAAGTTTGTTGTAAAGAGGTGGATAGGAAGATCAAAATTCAAGATAAAGGCATTTGTTGGAGTAAGAGCAGAAATAGAAGTTCCTTTATAATCCTGAGAATCACGAATACCTCTTAAATATTGTCCAATACTGTTTCCATCGTTTTCAATATAAGGATCATTTTTAGGATTAAATAAATATGTGAAAATATTTGCTTTTGATACAATTCCAAAATTTCTAAAGAAATATGAATCTTCAAATAAATCAATCTTTTTATATCCGTAAAGTATAAGTTCAATCTGTGGATATAATCTTTGACGCTGAAAGTTATATGTATAAAAATTATCTAAAGATAAAGAAAAGCCTGTTCTAATATTTTGATTCCAGTCAGTTCTACCAAATCCAATTTTGTGACCAATAGTTGTAATAGGACTTGAAAGGGCAGAGTTTTCTTTTGAAATGCCGTTATAATCCCAATTTATACTTAAGATTGAATATGGTGTATAAGTAAGTTTTCCAAAATAATTTAGATTAGCAACTGTTAAAGGAACATAAAACTTAAAATCATTTACAAAATAAAGATTATCTTCAAATTCCTGATATTCAAAATTGTTAACAAACTTTTGATTTGTTTCAAATACTAAAGAAGTCTTTTCCAATGGAAGAGTGAATCTAAGCCCTGTACGTATATTCCATTCTGGTAATGAATCACCAATTGTATATGAAAGACTTAAATCATTAAGCCAGATTGTATCAAAAATGCCGGCTCTAAAAGGATAATCTACATTACAATTAAAACCAAATTCTGTGTTTGTTCCATCTGATTCGCTTGTTGGAATTAAAAAATAAATATCAGAAGAAAGTGTATTAAGGGAGCCTAAAAAGTTTGAATCTTTTATTTTTAACTTAAAGGTTAAACCTGTATTAGAATTGTATTTTGGCCCCGGAATTGCAAAAAGATGAAACGAATCCTTTACAGAAATTAAAAGTTTTACAGGAATAATATCAGACTGTTCTTCCTGTGATTCCAGTTCATAATTGACATTTATTGTTTCAAAAGCTCTTAGATTATTAAGTTTTATTTCAAAATCTGTAATATAAGCTGTAAAAGACTCTTCATCTTCAAAAACAGTTTTTTGATCTACCGGGACTTGCGTTACAAGTGCATATTCCTGGGTACGTCCAAAAATCCAGTGTCCGCAACCTTGAATTGAGTATTCTATATCGCTAATTTGATATTGTTGAGCAAATAATGGAAATAAAATAAAAGTTATAATCAGAAATAAACTAAATCGCTTCATCAGTATGCACCGCGACCTTTTAATACAACATAAACTGTTTTAATTAAAATCCATATATCAAGCCAGATTGACCAGTTTTGAATGTAATAGGAATCTAGAGCAATTCGTTCTTCGTATTCTGTGTCTGAACGGCCAGAAGTCTGCCACATACCAGAAAGTCCAGGTAATACAGAAAGAACATAGTCTTTATATTGACCATATTTTTCAAGTTCTGGTTCTGTTACAGGGCGAGGACCTACAAAACTCATTTGACCAATGAGAATATTAATAAGCTGTGGCAGTTCATCAAGGCTTGTTTTTCTAAGGAATTTACCAAACTTAGTTATACGCGGATCATTTGTAAACTTGCGTTCTTTTTCCCATTCTTCACGCATCTGAGGATCAGAGGCAAGAATTTCTTCGAGCTTTTTATCTGCATCGATGCACATTGAACGGAATTTCCAGCATTTGAATTCTTTTCCATTTTTACCAACACGTTTATGACCATAAAAAATCGGTCCACGTGAAGTAAGCTTTGTAAGAAGCATAAGAAGTATAAATACAGGAATGAGGATTGGAGAAAACAATAAAATTAAACAGATATCAAGAAATCTTTTAATAAAAAGATTTGTTTTAAAAGTAAGATTATGTGTAGATGCAAAACCAATAATACCTGCAATATCTTTAAGCTGTTGAGAACAGGTGAATGATGATTGAGATTTTGAAACTGCAATAGTGTACCTGTAAGATGTCATTATTGCAGATATTTCACCATGGTAATCACAGATAATAGCCTGTTTAATGTTGTAATCATGGATAATATCATTTATATCATTTTCTGGCGGAAAAGCAGGAATCGTATTTTTTAATCCTGGTTCTGTAAGGTCAGCATCAATTATTACTGCCGGTTTATAACCAAGATATTTGTTTTTATTAAGCTTTTTTATAACTTCATCTGCGCTATTTCCAGTGCAATAAATAACTGCAGGAACTCCCCACCATGAAAACTTAGAGAACTTTCGTTTTGCAAACTCTCTGAAAGTAGGTAAAAGGAAAACAGAGAAAAGAAAAGCGCATAAAAAGGCAAAAATAATTGGAACGTTTTCTGAATAGCTTTTAATTGCTGCAGCAGGATTTGATTCTGTAAGGCTTGATACAACTACAAAAGAAGTAATAACAGCAAAACCAAAAAAAGTTGAAATACAATACTTTTTAACCTGTTCAGCAGCCGGAATCATAATGCCTGGGTAAAGTCCCATGCAGCCAAAAAGCAAAAGAATGAATGGAATAAAAATTGTATAGTTTATAAAAGAACGGAAATTAATGTCATTAATTGCAAAAAGATTAACAATAAAAAAGCCTATTCCAATGCAAAGAATAAGTACAAAAATATCTACAATGAAAAGAGAAAGCCCTGAAAAAAATGAGCTTGTTCGTGGATAAGATTTATGAAGATACTCATTAAACTCTTTCTTTGTCATATATATATAATAATAATGCAAAAGAAAAGTTTCGTCTATTCTTAAAATCTTCACAGATAGTTGTCTTGAATAATAAAAAATAATAAAATGTATAATATATAAAAGACGGTTATAAAGGAGTATCCATGAAAAAAATTGCATATCTATTGTTTGCATTTATGATTTTTTGTACACCATTGTTCGCTCAAACAAATTATACAGTTGATATTGATAATAACGTTTATGAAGTTCTCCGTTCATTGGAAACTCAGGGATTATGCGAACCTTTACCGCTTGTAAAACCTTATACACAGGAATTTATTAAAAAGACATTAAAGAACGCTGCTTCAATTTTAGAAGAACAGCAGAAGTTTGATGAAGTTGAAATCCTTAATGATTATATAGACAGATTTACATTTGAAGAAGGGCTTCACCTTAATAAAGGATATTTTAAAATCAGTAATGATAATGAAGAATTTCCAACTACACTTGTTATGAGTGATGCAATTTTTGCAAATGTAGGCTCCGGTTTTTATGCAAATTCATCTCAGAATTCTACAAGCTGGGAAGTTTTTGATAAAATTAATTTCAAAGGCGATTTAGGTAAAAACGTATCTTATAAGATACTTGGATTATTAGGATTAATGAAAAGTCCTTTACAGGAAATGGGCGAATATACTGTTGGAAAATGGTGGTATAATAATGATGGAAAAGAGAATGAGGAACGTAAAATAAAGACTTATCGTAACAATTCATTCCTGCCATATAAATATAATAAACTCTTTGATGGATCTGTATATTTTCTTGAAAACATGTATTGTGATGGACTTGAAGGCTGGCCATTTGTTACTTCTCTTGCATTTGGAATGTCTGGTGATATTCATGCTTCTTTCCACAATAATGCAGTTGAAATTGGGATAGGCCGTCAGCGCAGAGAATGGGGTGCAATGGATGATGGTTCAAGCCTTATTATGAATGCAAATGCCAGACCTTTCCTTGCAACAGAAATCAGCATTTCTCCAATAAAATATATTTCTTTATCAAGTTTGACAGGTGTTCTTGAATTCCCAAATCAAAATTATATAAATCAGGACGCTTATGAAGCAATCGACAGTTATTATTATCAGAATGCATTCTCAATTTTAATGTTCGATCTTGATTATCAAAGAATTCATTTTGATTTTGGAAGTACTTGTGTCTGGCCAAAGAGATTTGAATTAGGATATTTATTCCCGCTTATTGATAATGTAATTTATCAAAATGATGTAGGAGATTATGATAATCTTGCTCTTTTTGGAAATATAAAATATACACAACCAGGTTACGGAAACTTGTGGTTTTCTGTATATCTTGACGAAATTAATTCATTTAAAACAAAATTCTGGGAAAAAACACGAGCTATGTTTGCTTTCCAGACTGGTGTAAAAGCTAATATACCTTGGCTTCCTTTCACAACCGCTTCATTCAGATACACAAAAGTTGAACCATACTGTTATACACATCAGGCAATTAATTATACTCCATGGTATGATCATTATTTGAGTGAAAGCTATACAAATAACGGAAGTAGTCTTGGGTATTATCTTGCACCAAATTCTGATGAATTTAATTTGATGATTAAATCAAATCCAATTCCTTTGCTGCAGGTTGGTTTACAATATCAGTTAATACGTCATGGAGTAGACTGGGGCAGCAGGCAGGGAATAGGAAATAATATTTATTCTGAACTTCAGCCACTGGACCGTGGAGATTTATATAAATATTTCCTTCATGATGGTGCTTATGAATGGTCAAATATTATAACTATTCAGGGTTCATATGATTTTAATAAACTGAATGTTCCTGTAAGAGTAAATGCAAGCCTTGGATATATTTATGATTGGTTTACAGATATTGGAGCAGGTGCAGAACCTGGAAGAAAAACTCCATATCAAAAAATCGACACAGATGAATATCCTGTAAAAAATGGAGTTGTTGCTAATCTCTGGTTTACAGTTTTTTATGACTAATTAACTCTTTATTTATAATGCTGAAAGTCTTTTCAAAAGAATAAACCGCAGGTACTGTTATTGATGTTTTACCAAACTTTTCCCAGTTTGAAATGAGGGCCTGCGCCAGTGAAGAGTCATCCTGGCAATGGAAAAAGTATACTGGGAAATCTTTATAGATTTCTTTAAAAACAGGAATATCTGAAAGAACAACATCTGTATCAAGATTAAGAGCTTCAAGAGGCGGCATTCCAAAACCTTCATAAAGAGAGGGTTGAACTAAAACCTTAGCCTTTGCATATATGTCTTTAAGTTCAGAATCAGAAATGCGTCCTGTGAATTTTATTGCGTCTTCAGGAAAGCTTTTGATTTCATACCAGATAGTTGAATCTTGTGTACGGAAATTATCCGAATTTCCAACTATCAGTAAACTTGTTTTAATACCGGCATTCAAAACTTCTTTAAATGCTTTAAGAAGAGTAGAAAGTCCTTTATGCTTTTTTATATTTCCAACAAATAAAATATAATTATCTTTTTGTACACTAATGTTAACATCTTGAGAAAACCAGTAAGGTAGGGCGTTATAAGTTGTAATGATTTGGTCTGGTCTTGTTTTAAGATGTGTCTGAATTCTTTCTTTACTAAAATTAGAAACAGTAAACACTTTAACACTTCTTTTTAAGGCTCTGTTATAAAACCATTTACGAGCCATTGTACCAATCTTACCTGCAAGTTCTGGAACATCAAGAAAAACAACATCATGAATTGTCGAATAAACAGGTATTTTTATACCATTTGGAATATTGCAATATGGAGTGTAATAAATATCGCAGCTATTAATTGCCGAAAGAATATTTTTAGGAAAAGCAAATAACTCTTTAATTGAAAAAGTTGGAATAGTGCATTCAATAAATTCATATTTATTTTGAAACACGGCTTTAGGAATGAGTTCTTTCTTTCCAATAAGTGTACATTCATATTCTTTTGTAAAAAATGGAAGAAGTGCTGCAAGATACGAACCAATTCCACCGCTTCCTAACATTCTGCAATCAATAACAATTTTCATAATTGTATTATAGATTGTTAGCTCAAAGTATACAATAATAATTTCATTAGTTGTAAATAAATCTGATAAGTGATAGTTTAATGTTATGAAAAGAATAGTAAGTTTAGTTTTTTGTTTCTTTATTTTGGTTACATCATTTTTTTCACAGGTTTATAGTTCTCAAGAGCCAATTCCTGCAAATCACTGGATTTATGATGCTTTATACAGATTAAATTCTGAACGTTCTGCTGTATCCGTTCTTGATAATGCGCCTCTAACTGTTCAGGAATTATATTCAAATTTTGAATTAATTGATAAAGATGAATTATCTGATGCCGGAAAAATTCTTTACGACAAGACAGAAAAATTTTTTGAAAAAAAGAAATATAATCTGGATTTTGATAATATAAAATTTACAACAGGTTTAAAACTTAATCCTGCAGCTGCTGTAAAAACAAATAATAATATTGACTGGTCTTGTGCTTCTTCATATACCGCAGAAAATAAAGGAGAAATTACAACAGGTAAAATAGAAAAACCAGACGTTCTTGTAAACGGGGCTGCAAACACTCTTTACAGTACAGGCCTTGCAATTATTCCTTTTGTTTTTGATTTTAATGATATTATCACACTCGATTTTGAACCATATATTGGAACTTCTAACTGGATTTTAACAGATAAAAACTGGGCAATGAATATTCCACTCACAATAAATCAGGAAGACTGGATGTTCACACCATACAGAGCATTTGGTTCTACAGGAAAACATTTTGGAAACTGGGGTATAAATGGCCAGATTGGAATAAGCGGACTTCAAATTGGAAGATCCAGAACAGGTTCTGTAATTTATAATTCAACATTTCAGACAGACTCTTTCTGTCAGTTAAATCTTTATTCCCCAAAAATAAAATATAATCTTGATTTTATTCAAATTGATATACAAAGATTTATGTATGTCCATTATTTTGAATTAGTAACAAATCCTAAATTTAAACTTGGTGTTGTTGAAGGAACAATGGTTAAGGGACCTGTAGAATTAAAATGGTTTAACCCTCTTGTAATTATGCATTCTTTCCTTGGCTGGAGATTATACAGACAATTGGATAAATCAGAAGAAGGTAAAAAAGCAGAACAATATTATGGCGAAACTGATTTCTGTGCATATCTTGGAATTTCGTTTGATTACACTCCTTGTAAATATTTAAGACTATATCTTTTATGGGGACAAAATGAACTCATGGATTTTCAGGAAAGCCTGAGTCCTCTTGATTATACACAATCCTTCCCAGACAGCTTTGGTATACAGCTTGGAGCTGACCTTACACTTCCATATAGAACAGGATATTTCCTTGGTAATTTTGAAGGTATTTATACAACACCATTCTGTTACATAAAGCAGACAAAGGAATCATCACTTGTAAGAATACGTGAATGGAATAATTATCCATCTTATGGTCTTGGACGCAATGGTTCATGGATAGGAACTCCATTTGGACCAGATGCCTTGGGCTTTAATCTTTCTTTTGGTTATGAAGAAACAAGAAAATGGAAAGCAGAACTTGAATATCTTTTCCTTGCTCATGGAACTAATTCTGTAAATTTATTTTATAAGACAGTAAAGAAGGATGATGAAGAATATTACGCATATTATCCTACTGTTATGCTTACCTTGGGAACAGCTTCTGCAGAAGAAACAAGAGCAATGAGAACTCATAAATTAACAGGAATAATTCAATATACAAATAGAATTGGAATTAACGGAGAATATCATTTTACCGATTCAATGAGTGTTGGTGGAAATGTAAATTATACATTTATATTCAATCACCGAGCTGTAAAAGGGGCCTTTGATCAGGGCTTAGAATTTACATTGAATTATAAATGGGATATTTTCTAAAGCTCCATTTTTGAAACTTCCTGTACCATAAAGTCAACAACAGCTTCTCCTGCATGACCTTCATTCATCCAGGCCTCGTTTTTTGCTTTCTGTCGGTTAGCTTCCAGTTCTTTGCTTTGACTTGCTTTTTCAATAACTTCCTTAATGTTAGCAAAGAACTCTTCTTTTAATTCTATACCAATTTCTTTAAGTGCTTTGTTGAGCCAGATGTCTTTTCCGTGATCAGGTAAATCGTATGCATCATAAGGAAGCATATCAAGCTCGGAATTAACATATATAACAGGTTTGTTACACAAAAATGCATAATCAAAAATAATACCCGAAAAATCAGAAATCATTATATCAGCTTTTTTCAAAGAATAAATATTATCTGTTTCGTAATCCCATACAAGGTTTGGAGTATCTTTGTATTTTTGAGAAAGACGGTCAAGAATTTCTTTTTCTGATTTTTTTGACTGAGGATGAGGACGAACAATAATATTCCAGCCTGTAGAAACAAGAGGGTCGAGTAATCGTTCTCCATATTTTGCCAAAAGTCCACTTGCTCCCCATGTAGGTGAAACAAGTACTGTAAAGGTGTGATTTTCTTCAGACTTAATATTTGTCATTTTATCTTTAAGAACATCAAGATAAGGGCATCCAACTGTTATTATCTGTTTTTTCTTTATATCTCTGTGATTCTCAAGATATTGTATTTCGTCTCTATGATAATCTCCTGTTACAAGTACAGAATCATAATAATCTGTTCCAAAAAGACGATACATTGTTGTATCTGTGGTCATATGAATAATATGAGAATAATGTTTAACATTTTTACTGCGTTTAAGCTGATAAACATTTAATCCTGGAGTTGTCATAAGAACAAAGCCTGCACTAAGCATGTTAAGTTTAACAAAGGCAAGATTTCCTTCTCCAATAAATTCTGGTTTTACATATTTATAGTTCTGGTCAAAACAAGGATCTTTTTGAGCAGATGTATAATATGTAAGCTCTAACTGTCGTTTTTCAAATTCATCACAGATTGGCTTAAATGTATTCCAATATTGTATTCCTTCGTTATAAATTACATATTTTTTAAAGTTTGAATCTGCAGTTGTTGAAACTCCATTTTTCTTTGCTGTAAATAAAAGCTTAATTTTTAACCATGCAGCTTTACCAAGGAAAAATAATGTAGCAGTTGCTCCAATAAGAATAGAAAAGAGCATGCTGCCGGTGCCTGGATCTATATAAAGTAAAGTAGCCATTATTTTGCCTCCTGTGAACTGTATGGAGATTCGTGTGTCCAGTTTGTTGATTCAAAAATATTATCTTTTACGGCATACCATTCTTGAGGTGCAATTTTGAATGTTGTTTTATTATGTGCTTCAGGACTCCATCCATTATTAAACACAACATAAACCTTTTCTTTTGCTTGAGGTTGATGTATTGGATTTCCGGTAAAAGGATTTGTTGCATTTTCAATTATGCCCGAAACTGCTAAATCTGGAGTATCTGCATTTGTCATAAAATCTGAATTTATTGTAAGTTCCCCATGACTGTCAAAATCTTTAAATAATAAAAGAGGATTAAGTGCTTCAATTCTGAAAGGAAGGCCAGCCTTTGCCTGATCTGGTGATATATTTGTATCAATATCTGTTCCATGATCTGAAACAACAATTATTCTTGTATTATCATAAACATCATTTTCTTTAAGATATTCAAAAAATTCTCCAAGGCGCTTTAAAGCACCTGTGTTTGCATGGAAATGAACTTCGTCAGCATACGGACCGTTTCCAATATCTGTTACTTTAGAAACCGGAATATAATCAGGTGCCTGCAGGTAATGCGGTTCATGTGTCATTTCATTTATTAAATAAGTAAAAGTTGGTTTTTGAGAATCTGTAAGAGTAAGTTCTGGTAAAAAGTCCAGGGCTGCATAATTATTTACGATATTTTGAAGGTCTTCCAAAGAACGGTTTGTATTCCACCAGAAACCATCATCGTAAATAGATTCTCTAAAATATAAAGGCATTTCTTTTAAGAAACTAAACCAGATGAAATTTCTTTTTAATAAGTCACTTCTTGCTGTAGAAGAAGCAGCTTCTGGATGTAATTTAAGCCATGCATCTGTATAAACTCTAATTGTAGGCTGTTTATGAATGCCAGGATATTTATCATAAATACGTAAATCAGAAATCCAGCTGTAATTTGCCCATGACATATCTGTAACAGTTGTATCATAACCATTGGAATCAAAAAGATAAGGAAGTACAGTTATAGATTCATTATGTTTTGTTACAAGTGGTACATCGTTTCGCTTATTGCTCTCATATGGAGTGTAATCATAGCCTCCAAACAAAGGTGGAGCGCCAATTAAAGTATGATCATTATAAGAAACAATATTATTATATAAAACAAAACCATCAAACTGGTTGTATAAGTCTTTGTTCTCATCAAAAATATAAGGAACATAACCGTTTATAGCTTTATCAAGCATAATAATAAATACATTTTTGCCTGTTTTGCTTAAATTAAATACAGGTTTTATGTCAGAAAGCGATTCAATATTTTGATCAGAAGAAAGTTTTATTTCTTTTGCTTTTTTATATCCTTTTGCAATAGTGATACTGTGAACAAAAGAAATACCAATTGTGGCAAGAACAAAAATAGAACATACAGCTGTAAGCCATTTTTCTTTTTTGAATGCTAAAATGAGTATAGTAACTGCAACAGGTAATAAAAGAACTGCAAAATTTAATAAAGCCTTTATGTTTGCAGGTTTTAAAGAGCCGGCATCAGAGAATGTTAGAAGATTTGAAAGGGTGCCGTAATTTCCACCAAAAGCAAAAGCGTTTATTAAAGCACAGAAACAAATCATAACACCCAAGGATGTCATTATCGTTTGTGTTTTTTTACCAAACAAAAAGTATATACAGCAAGGCCAGAATAAACAAAAACCAATACTTTGCCACAAGCTGTGACGTAAAAAGAAAAATGGAGAATTGTAGGCTTCAACAAATGAAAATTCCATTGGAGAGGAAGAAACTACATAAGAAGGTAATGTAAATCCTGTTAAAATTGCCATTACAACACAGGATAGAATAAAGATTTTTGTTCTTGTTTTAGAATCTTCGGCAAGAGATTTGAAAGGCTTATTAACAAGAAAATCTATTGCCTTAACAATAAGCGGCATAAAGAATACAACAGATAAGGCTGCCATTAAAATTATGCGCTTATATAATGTATTATGAGTATTGGAAAGAAGATATATGTCTGCTCCCAATGCCATTGCACAAAGACAGAAATAAAGTACCCAGATTGGATGCTTCATTTTATAAAAAACATTTTTTACAAGACTAAAAAGATTGTTCATAGTCCAGTAAAATACAAGACCGCTTGGTGAATTATAAAGTAAAACTAAAAATACAAGTGCTGTAGCATAAATCTGTATTTTTTCTTTTATTGGATGACCTTTACTGTAAATAGCACCTGCAACAATATTAATAACAGTCATTGCAATTGGAAGAATATTAATATTAAAGCTTCCGATTACAAAAGTAGCGTCTGGTGCACCCATGTCTTTAATAAAGAAAAAACTAAAGCCTCTTAATTCTTCAAGATTACTTAAAAATTTATATGCTGCAATAAAAAAAGGAATCTGAATAGCAAGACTTATTGATGAGCGTAAAGCCATCATCGGGTGATAATGATTCTGTTTATAAAAAGTAGACAAAATCATGTATTGTTCATCACCTTTAAATGCCTTTTTAATGCGGTCAATACCAGGCTTTAATTTTATCTGTATGTTACGTTCTGTTTCCTGCCATTTTTCGGCAATAATATAAAGTGGGAGAGAGAAAAATGAAACTGCAAAACTAACTATTAAAACTGAATATCCTGGATTTCTTAAGATTTTCCAGCTTACGAAATAACATAATTCAACAATCTGATAAAGCGGGTATATTAATATAGAATAAAGAAAATCTAGCATTATAACCTCTGATAATTTATATAATTTTAACTAAAAATAGTTGATTAATCAATTAATAGGATTGCTGGTTATTTCAACCATTTTTTGCATGTATACATCTGCAGATTTTTGCCAGTTGTATAAATCAAGTATCTTTTGAGGCTCAGAAATATTTTGTTGCAATAAATTTTCAAGGTTAATAGTATGTGAATATGGATCAATATAATATACACAATCCTTAAATATTTCTGGAAGACATGCTGCATTTGAGCAGATAACTTTTGCTCCCATTGCAAGAGCTTCAAGTGGTGGTATACCAAAGCCTTCGTATAGAGATGGAAATATAAAAGCTTTACAATTTTTCATTAAAAGCTTTGCCTGATCATCAGAAACGTAACCAAGTAAAATTAAATTCTCAGGAAGATTCTGGCCAATTGTATTTCCAAGTTTTTCAAAATCTATTTTACCGGCAGTTACAAAGGTTTGATCCGGATTATCTTTTGCCTGTTGTACAATCCAGGGGAAATTTTTATTCTTAGCAGCAGTTGCAAGAGAAAAATAATAATTATTCTTTTTTAGCTGCGGGAAAATCTGTTCAAAAATCAAATCATCAGGAATTGTAGTAGAAAAATGCTGCCATCCGTTGTATGCAACACAAATTTTATCTGGATTAATTTTATATGCATTAATAATCTCGCTTTTAGAATACTCAGAAACAGTAAAAACTTTAAGTGATTTTTTTATTGCTACATTGTATTGAAATAAATGCCAGATTTTTGCAAGAAAAAGATACTTAGTTGTAATGAACTGAGGATTTACTTTATATGTAATATCATGAACACAAACTATACCTTGCGGGCATAAACATGGGACAGTATTACAAAGGTGAAGTCCAAGAGCGTGAGATTTTCTGAGATATGAAGCTAATTCTGTTTGTTCCCAAAGTATGCCGGATTTTTTTCCTAATTTAACAGTTTTAATATTTTGTAAATCTGGCTGATTTTCTACATTACAAGGAATTGCAAGTTCAATTACTAAATCTTTGTGCTTCTGGCAGAGTGTATCAAGAGCCTTAGTAATTTCTAAAGCATATCTTTGTACTCCGGTAATCTTTTGACTAAGAAATCTGCCGTTTATTACAATTTTGCTGTATTTTTTCATGAAAAATGCATCCTTTTTAAGATTTATTGATTATATATATTATGTGCTATATAATTAAATTATATAGAATCAATACTAAAACAAGTATATCAGTTAAAAGCAACAATTGAAATACTTTGAGGTTTTTATGGAAAAAACTGTTTATCTTGGAATTACCGGCGATATTATTCATCCTGGTATTATTAATATCATAAATGAAGGTTCAAAACACGGAAAACTTATTATTGGTCTTTTAACAGACAGTGCTATTGTTAGTCATAAACGTCTTCCATATCTTACATATGAACAGCGAAAACAGGTTGTAGAAAACATTAAGGGTGTTGCAGAAGTTGTTCCACAAAATGAATGGAATTATGTACCAAACTTAAAAAAATACAAGCCGGATTTTATGATTCATGGAGATGACTGGAAATCAAATTATCTTTCAAAAATCCGTGAAGAATGTTTTGAAGTTATGAAAGAATGGGGTGGGGAAATTATAGAAATCCCATATACAAAAGGAATCAATTCTACAGCCCTTGCCGAAAATGCATCTGTTATAGGAACTACTCCAGATATTCGTCGTGCAACTTTACGAAGATTATTAGAAGCAAAGCCGGTTGTTCGTATTCTGGAAGCTCATTCTGGACTTTCTGGACTTATTGCAGAACATGCACAGGTAGAAAAAGAAGATGGAATACATCAGTTTGACGGAATGTGGTCTTCTTCTTTAACAGATTCTACAAGCAAAGGAAAACCAGATATAGAGGCCGTCGATCTTACAACGAGACTTCAGTCTCTGACAGATATTCTTGAATGTACAACAAAGCCAATTATTTATGATGGTGATACAGGTGATATTCCTGAACACTTTGTTTTTACTGTACGTACTCTTGAACGAAATGGTGTAAGTGCAGTAATTATTGAAGACAAAAAAGGCTTAAAAAAGAATTCCCTTTTTGGTACAGAGGCAAAACAGGTTCTTGCTACAGAAGAAGAATTCTGTGAAAAAATCAGTGCTGGTAAAAAAGCACAGGTAACCAAAGACTTTATGATAATTGCAAGAATTGAAGAAATCATTGCAGGTTATTCTGTAGATGAAGCAATTACAAAAGCCTTTGCCGCAGTTCGTGCCGGTGCAGATGGAGTTATGATTCATTCTAAAGATAAGAGCGGTATGGATATTAAAGAGTTCTGTCAAAAATTCCGTGCAGAATACAAGAATATTCCTATTGTCCTGGTTCCTACAACTTATAATCAGTTTACAGAAAAAGAGCTTGGAGAATGGGGTGCAAACATAATTATTTATGCAAATCACATGCTTCGTGCAAGTTATCCTGCAATGCGAAAATGTGCAGAAACAATTTTGCAGGCAGAACGTTCACTCGAAGTAAACGACATGTGTATGCCAATTAAAGAAATTCTGGAACTTATACCGGGGACAAAATAATGATTAGACCAAGTTACTTTTACGACTTACTTATAAAAAATGGAACCGATTTTTTTGCAGGTGTACCTGATTCGCTTTTAAAAAATCTTTGCGCTTATATTACAGATAACGCACCTGAAAAAAATCATATTATTTCTGCAAACGAGGGAAGTGCTACAGGTCTTGCAACAGGCTATCATTTAGCAACCGGAAAAATTCCAATGATTTATATGCAGAATTCCGGTGAAGGAAATATGATTAATCCTCTTATGTCTATAGCCGATCCTGATGTTTATTCAATACCAATGCTCATAGTAATTGGCTGGCGTGGAGAACCTGGTGTACATGACGAACCACAACATGTAAAACAGGGAAAAGTGACATGCGACCTTTTAGATGCAATGAAAGTTCCTTACGAAGTTTTAAGTGAAAACGAAGAAGATCTTCCTGCTCAATTTGAAAAGGCCTATAAATATATAAAAGAAAACAACGCACAATATGCCTTTGTAATTCGCAAGGGAACCTTTGATGAATATAAACTTGTAAACAATATACCAGTTTCTGGAAACATGAGTCGCGAACAGGCAATTGAAAAAATTATGCTTGGTGCAGATGAAAAAACAGCGTTTGTATCTACAACAGGAATGATTAGTAGAGAGCTTTATGAATTACGCGACAAATACAATCAGGGACATGAAAGAGACTTTCTTACTGTAGGTGGAATGGGACACGCAAGTCAGATTGCACTTTCTATTGCATTACAACAGCCAGACCGTCAGATTTTCTGTCTTGATGGAGATGGTGCAAGCATTATGCAGATGGGGGGAATGGCAACAATTGGTTCCAGACATCCATCAAACTATGTTCATTTTGTATTAAATAACGGCGCTCATGATTCTGTAGGTGGTCAGCCAACAGTCGGACGTCAAATAGATCTTTGTGCAATCGCTGCCGGTTGTGGTTATGAAAACATAATTAAAGTAAGCACATTAGAAGAACTTGAAGCAGTACTTAAAGAAAAAGATACAAAAGAAAAGCTTACATTTATAGAAGTTCTTGTTACAAAAGGTGCACGTAAAGATTTGGGTAGACCAAAAACAACACCTCAGGAAAACAAAAATGCTTTGATGGAGTTTCTTAGCAAGTGAAGCTTTTAATAATTTCTGACATTCACGGAAACCTCAACGCAATGAACGCTATGCTTGAATATATAAAGGGAAAAAAGATAGATTGTGTTGCCGTGCTTGGAGATCTTGTTGATTATGGACCTCATTCAAATGAAGTTGTAGAACTTGTTTCAAAAATGACGCTGCCTTTTGTATGTAACATTTATGGGAATCACGAAGATGCAATGTTCAATGATCAGTATAACAGGTTTTCTACTCCAAGAGGCGTTGAATCTGCAAAATACACAAAATCACTTTTGAGCAAAAAAACTTGTGAATATATAAAGACAAAAATGAATAAAAATGGAAAAGATGAATTTGAAATGGATGGGAAAAAAGTTCTTGCTGTTCATGGAACAATTCAAGATAACCATTGGGGCAAATTTAATATTCAGGATGATTTAAGTGTTTATTCTGAATATGATCTTGTATTAATGGGACATTCTCATTTACCATTTTTTTATGAAGCATTTTTTAAAGTGGATAATCCTCAAACTCGTTATAAGAAAAAAACTATTTTTATAAATCCCGGTTCTGTAGGACAACCACGAAATATTAATAAATATTCCCAGTTTGCAATTTTTGATACAATAACAGAACAGTGCGAACTTATAAAAATACCATATGATATAAAAGCAGAACAAAAGGATTTTTCTGACAAAATAGATTCATTTTATAAAACAAGACTGGAGAACGGTGTATGAAAAAGTTATATGTAATCAGCGGTGTAACAGGAATGACTGGAAGCGAACTTGCTAAAATGCTTGTTAAAGATGAAAACCTTGTAATTGGTTTTGATAACTTTTTTGCTTCATCAATAAAAACTGTAGAAGAAATTAATAACGATAAACTGTTTAAATTTTTTGAGTATGATTTGAATAATAAAACTCAAATGCAGGATATAAAACAGATAGTTTTAAATAATAAAAATGATTATCAATCGATAATTTATATAAACTGTGCAGCTGTTGTTCACACAGAACACTTCTATCATATTGATCGTACTTTTGAAACAAATGTCCTTGGAATGAAAGCATTCTTAGATCAGGCAATTGAAGTTGGAGCAGAATCATATATAAATTGTTCTACATCAGAGGTTTATTCAATGCAATCCTGGAAAGAGGGTGGTGTTTGTGAAAGTGATTTTATAACAATGGCAAATGCAGAGCATAGTCAGCGTACAAGTTATGCAACAGGAAAACTGCTTACAGAATTTTTTATGAAAGATGCTGTCGATAAAGGCCTCATAAAAGGCTGTTCAATTCGTTTTGCAAATGTTTATAGTAAGAGCGAATTATATCCAAAACATATTATTCCTCATATTATTACTTCTCTTGCAAAAACAGGTTCAGTTGAACTATTGGAAAATTCAAAAAAGAACAGAAGAACTTTCCTTCACAACATCGACAGTTGTGCTGCAGTAATTGAACTTTCAAATACACCTTCGGCTCTTGATGGTACTGTCTACAATGTTGCAACCGATGAAGAAATAACAATTATCGATTTAGTAAAACTTTGTGGTAAGAAACTTGGAATTGAAAATCCAGTAATCACTTTTAATGGATATAGAGAATCTGATCCTGAACGACGTGTGCTTAATACTCAAAAAATCAGAAGCCGTACAAACTGGAAGCCTGTAATTAAACTGGAAAAGGGAATTGAAATGTGCGTTGGAGAAATTAAGAAATGAAAAAAGCTGCAATTATAACTGTTGCAGGAAGTTCAACACGCTTCCGTGAATCAATAGGAAAAGATGTTCTAAAGTGTCTTTATACAGAAAACACTGAAAAAGAAACATTGCTATATAAACTTGTAAATCTTTGCAGTAAATATGATTCAATTATAATTGTTAGTGGTTATAAATTTGATGATCTTCAAGCATTTGTAAAAGCTTCTCTAAATGAGTTTGCTTCAAAATTAATTGTAATTAAAAATGATCATTATGCTGATTATGGCTCAGGCTATAGTTTATATCTTGGAATAAAAGAAGCGCAAAAATTAGACGCAGAAGAAATACTTTTTACCGAAGGTGATCTGGGGCTTGATTCACTTTCATTTAATAGAATAATAGACTGCAATAAAAATGTTGTTTCTACTAACACAGATCCAATCGAAGCTAAAAAAGCAGTTGCATTTTATATAAATCAAAATGGTACAATAAAATATATATATGATACTGCACATTCAATGCTTTCAATAAACGAACCTTTCCTTGGTATATATAATTCTGGGCAGGTATGGAAATTTATTGATGCAAAACGATTATATGAAATTATAAAAACATTAAATCAGTCTGAACTGGAAGGAACAAACCTGATCATTGTGCAAAAATATTTCCAAATTTTGTCAAAAAATGATTATGATGTTATTGGTTTTGAAAAATGGATAAACTGCAATACAGTTGATGATTATAGAAAAACAGGAGATGTAAAATGATGACATTAAATGAAAAATTAACAACTCTTAAATCTGAACTTAAAAACAGAAAAGCTCGTATCATGATAATTGGACTTGGCAGTGTAGGAAACTATCTGCTTGACTATCTTATGTCTACAGGCGATGAGAATATTGAGATTATTGTTGCTGGTCGTTCTTATGATAAACTGGAAATGGATGTAAATATCGTAAAAATTGCTTCTCTTATTCGTCGTCAGAATAAAACAAAAATTACAATCGATGCTTCTGTAGATTTGAATGATGTTAATACAATTAAAAATGTTATTGTAAAACATCAGCCTGATATCATTGTTAATTCCAGCCGTGCATATTCCGGATTAAAATATGGAAGTATTTCATGGAGCAACTTCAGGGCATACGGAATATGGACTCCGCTTTCAATTAAATACACAAAAAATATTATGGAGGCATATGCTCAATCAGAATCAAAAGCTGTTGTAATAAATACATCTTATTCAGATGCTGTAATTCCATGGCTTAAAAGTGCAGGGAAAGCCTATCCTGATTTTGGATCAGGAAACGTAAATCATCTTGTTCCAAGAATTAAGTTTGCATTAGCTGCTGAAAATAAGATAGATGACTGGTGGAATATAGATGTAACTTATGCGGTAGCACATTTTCATGATGTAGTAATAAGTAAAGAAGGGCAGACAGAAGGGGTAAAACAGCTTATTGATGCAGAATATAACGGTAAAAAACTTGAAGTAACAGATGCTATTTTTGCAGCCTGTAAGATTGCAATGCCGGTAGATCAGAAACGCAATATGATGAATGCCTCAAGTAATTTTGAAATTATTCAGGGAATTTTAAACGCTGTTAGAGAAGGGAAAAAGATAAAAGTTCATTGTCCAGGTTTTGACGGAAATATTGGTGGATATCCTGTTGTAATTGATGGAAGCGGAGATACTCCAAAGGCTTATATTGACGAATCAAAATTTTCTCTTGAAGATATGAAAAAGAAAAATAGAGAATCCATATACCTTGATGGGATAGAAAATGTATGCGATAGTACACTTTTTTATACAGATGAACTTATTGCAAAAGTTAAAGACAAATTTAACTGGACATTACCAAAAAGTGTAGCATTTGAAGATATTGATAAAACAGCTCAAAGTATAATTGATAATATAATTAATGTAGCACTGGCCGCAAAATAAAATTAGATTTTCCATAATTCTGGAAGAAACTTTTTTGTCTGTTTAATTAAAAAAGGATTGATCCAGATTATGGAAATAAGTAATTTGACAAAAAACAGTGCAGGTTTGTTGCTGTTATATTTTTTTAAGAATTTAACTCTACTTATTTCAAATTGAATACGGCTAAAGCTGGCTTTTCTTTTTATAGAAAAATCTCCTCCAACAGAACCACCGCATAAATGTCTTATAAGAGGTCCATCAATTATAACTCTATCTTTTCCAGTTTGAGCAAGTCTTCGCTGTAAATCTGCTTCTTCAAAATATAAAAAGAAGTTTTCATCAAAGCGGGCAAAATCATCATTTAAAAGAAATAAATCTGCACCTGTAATATAATCAACAGAACCTGTATAAAAATCAGTTACATCAGAATGAGCAAATCTATTTGCAGAAATATGAAATATATAAAAAATAGAAAGAACAAAATTTGAAAAACTCATTTTTAGCAGCTGCTTTATAGAAAGAGAAAAACCCGCAAAAGTTCCATAAGAATGAATTATATTATCATTAGAATCAAGAAGATTAGCACCAATTGCTCCAAGTGTCCCATCATTATGTGCTTCAAAATAATCATAAAAAAGTTTTGGCGCATTGTTCAAAAGCACAGTATCGCTGTTAAGATAAAAAATATATTTTCCCTTTGCAACATCAAGAGCACGGTTATTAGCCGCTCCAAACCCAAGATTTTTCCCATTTTTAATTACACAAACTTCCGGAAACTCCTGCACAAGCATCTCTAAAGATCCGTCCGTTGAACCGTTGTCTGAGACAATAATTTCATATTCAATATCACTAGTTTGTTCAAGAACTGATTTAAGGCAATCTTTGAGAAAATCTTTGGTGTTGTAATTTACGATTATTATTGAAACTTGCATTTATTTATCCTGGTTATTTTTTTTCCAATTTAATGAAAAAAGCCATTTATTAATTTTATTAATCATTTCCACTGGGCTCAGAATAATCTGTAGTTTCATAAGAGAACCTATAATTACGTTTTTCTTATCATAAATATCTATAATTTTTTGTTGAAGAAAATGATTTAATTTTTGATCATACAATTCTAAATACATATGCTCTTTTTTCAGCAATGGTATTTGTTTTTCCTTAAAGAATTTAGATTCCTGAATAATTAATTGTCTTTTAGCGTTTGAAATTGATGAGTGAGAAACAGAATTCCCAGCTACTCTATATAAAATCAAAGTTTCTTCTACTGGAAATATATCAAAATCATTTTGCAAAGCATAAAAAGAAAATGGTAATTCATCAGCTAAAGGATAATTTGTATCAAATCCGCCTATTTTGTCATATAGTTTTCTTGAGAAAAACCATGCCGGTCCTGGATAAATCATAGAATAAGCTGTTTTTTTCTGTTTCCATTTTAATGAATTATGTTGTTGATAAGACATATAGTCATAAAATAACTGGAGTTTATCTAAAGGAAAACTTGAATCAGTTGTAAAAACTTGAATTTTACTTATAAAAAAATCTATTTCAGGGTGTAATACTGTTTCTTGAACAAAAGTTTCAATACACTTTTCTTTTAAAAGATCATCACCTGCAAGAATTTTAATCCATTCCCCGGAAGAGTTTTGAATTGCGGAGTTTAAATTTCCACAAGTTCCTCTATTAGCTTCAGTGGTAATAAGTTTGGTTTGAATAAAAAAAGAATTATTTTCTGAAAGCCATTTTGTAACAATGTTTACCGTATCGTCTTTTGAAAAATCATCAGAAATAATAAGTTCTATATTTTTATAAGTCTGTTTTTTAATACTTTCAAGAGTTTCGATTATTGTTGTTGAAGAATTATATGTAATAACACATACAGAAACTAAAGGTGACATAAATATAATCTCCTCATAATTAATTATACTTGAAAAGATTAAAATTATAAAGATATACACTAAATTGAATAATTTGACCTCATAATACTTTTATAGTACAATTAATTATAAGGTCTGAATATGAATTACAAATTAATTGATATGCCTGTTCATGGTGATAGGCGTGGAAAACTTGTTGCAATTGAAGCTCTAAAAGACATACCGTTTGAAATAAAACGTGTATATTATATGTTTGATACACTTCCAAATGAATCAAGAGGATTTCATGCCCACAAAGAATTGGAACAGATTATTATTGCTATGGATGGCGCTTGTCGTTTTGTCCTTGATGATGGAGAACGTCGTGAAGAAGTATTATTAAACAGACCCGATGTAGGATTATATATTGGTAAAAATATGTGGCGCGAAATGCATGATTTTAGTTATGGTTGCAAACTTGTTGTACTGGCAAGTGAACACTATGATGAAAAAGAATATATAAGAAATTATGATGATTTTTTAAAAACTTTAAAAACCAATGGATAAAATCAAAAAAGTTAGAGAATCTAATATTGAACTTTTGAGAATTCTACTCATTATATTCGTTATTATATTGCATTATAATGGTAGTACTTGTAATGTTATTTCACTTACAGAAAATACTAATTTTTCAGTAAAATACTTTGTTCGTATTTGTGAAGTATTTTGTTTGTGTTCAGTGAATTCTTTTTTGATTATTTCAGGATTTTTTTTATGTTCTAAAAATTCAGTTATTATTCGAAAGGTTTTTGATTTATTTATTATTGTAATTTTGTTTTCTTTAGTGGCTTACATATTAAAAGTTTTATTTGGTATTTCAGACATAAAAATTAAATCAATTTTGGGATGTTTTATCCCATCTAATTACTATGTATATCTATATTCAGCAGTTTTTATATTATCTCCATTTTTAAACATTGTAACAAAATTAGAGAAAAATAAATTTAATCTTTTTGTATTAATAATTCTTTTTCTATTTTCTATTTTTCCAACAATTTTAGATTTTACATCAAATTATATCCCACAAATTAATTCACAAGGGCGTTCATTTATTTCTCTAAACGGGAATGGTGGTGGATATACATTTGTTAATTTTGTCATGCTATATTATATTGGTGCTTTCATTAAAATTAACAATATTTCGCTATCTTTTATAAAAGCTTTTATACTTTATATAACTTCATCTATTATAATTTTCATAGGAACAATTATTAATAGGAAATATGCCTTTGACTATTGTAATTTCTTTCTTATTACTCAAGCATCTTTTCTTTTTTTGATATTCAATAGGTTCTCTATTAAAAATAAAATCATAAATTATATTGCGAAAAGCGTTTGGGGAATATTCATTATACATTTTTATATTTTAGAAATTGTTTTAAAATTTATTGATATAACAAGAATATGCAATTATTCTTTACCATTATTTGCATTATTATCAATTGCAATCATTATAGTAACTTTTTTAAGTTCTTTAGTTTTAGATATTATATTACGTTTTGTAATGAAACCATTTAATTTACTATTTGATAAAATTTCATTAATTAATAAAGAAATAAATATTAAGTCTGAGAGTGAGGTAAAAGAATGATAAATTCTCTGGCTGATTGTAAATCTAAAAATATTGGAAAGGATACAAACATCTGGCAATTTTGCGTAATTTTTCCAAATGCAAAAATTGGAGAAAACTGCAATATTTGTGCTAATGTTTTGATTGAAAACGAAGTAATTGTCGGAAATAATGTAACCATAAAAAGTGGTGTACAGTTATGGGACGGAATAACAGTAGAAGACAATGTGTTTATAGGTCCAAATGCGACATTTACAAATGATCTTTTTCCACGTTCAAAAAATCCAGATTGGAAACTACAGAAAACCATAATAAAAAAAGGAGCAAGTATTGGGGCTAATGCAACAATTTTATGTGGTATTACAATCGGTGAAAATGCAATGATTGGGGCTGGTAGTGTTGTTACAAAAGATGTTCCTGCTGGAGAACTATGGGTAGGAAATCCTGCCAAATTTGTAAGGAAAATCTAGTATAAACTGAGTACTTTATACTTTTTTAAGTTTTTATGATATAATAAATGACAAGGATAATTCGAATATGCAAGTTCCTTTTTTAAGCTTAAAAGATGTTACAAACAAATACAAAGATGAAATCCATGAAGCAGCTCTTCGTGTTATTGATTCAGGCTGGTATCTTCAAGGTAATGAAAATCAAAACTTTGAAAATAACTATGCTAAATATATTGGAACAAAATATTGTGTTGGATGTGCAAATGGTTTAGATGCACTTATTTGGATATTCAGAGCATATATTGAACTTGGTATTATGAAACCAGGTGATGAAGTAATTGTACCTGCAAACACTTATATTGCAACAATTCTTGCAATTACAGAAAATAATCTTGTCCCAGTACTTGTAGAACCAAACATAAATACATATCAGATTGATGATAGTTTGATTGAAAGTAAAATTTCACAAAAAACAAAAGCTATTACAATTGTGCATTTATATGGACAATGTGCTTATACAGAAAAAATTGGAGAACTATGTAGAAAATATAATCTCAAATTGATAGAAGATAATGCACAGGCTCATGGATGTATATTTCACGGTAAAAAAACAGGTTCTATAGGTGATGCTGCAGGTCATAGTTTTTATCCTGGAAAAAATCTGGGAGCTTTAGGAGATGCAGGAGCAGTTACAACTAATGATGAAGCTTTAGCAAAAGCAATTAGAAGTCTTGCAAATTATGGTAGTCAAAAAAAATATGTTTTCCAATATTGTGGAAGAAATAGCCGTCTTGATGAAATACAGGCAGCAATACTTGATGTAAAACTTAAACATCTTGATAATGATGTAGAATTACGAAAATCAGTTGCTAAAAAATATATTGAAGGAATTAAAAATCCAAATATAATTCTTCCTAAAATATTTGACTGGAACCAGCATGTTTTTCACCTTTTTCCAATTTTGTGTGAACAACGGGATAATTTACAAAAGTATTTGGAAGAAAAAGGAATAGGTACTAATATTCATTATCCAATTCCACCTCATAAACAGGAATGTTACAAACAATGGAATGATATTTGTTTACCAGTTACAGAAAAAATACATGCACAGGAATTAAGTTTACCTATGAGTCCGTGTTTAACGGATGAACAGGTAAATTATGTAATTTCTTGTATAAACGATTTTAATTGGTAGTTTTTTATATATGTCAAGAACATCCCAATCATTAAAAAATATTATAACAGGAATTGGTTCTCAAATATTTCTTGCAGCTGTTTCTTTTTTTACAACAAGAGTAATAAAGTTTAGTTTAGGATTTGAATATTTAGGTCTTAATGGTGTATTTAATAACATCATTTCTTTCATGTCACTTACGGAATTAGGAATTGGTGGAGCCATTGTTTTTGCACTTTATAAACCATTAGCAGAAAATGATACACATCTTATTTCGATTTTAATGAATTTCTATAAAAAAGCTTATAGAATTATCTCAATTGTAGTTTTTGTTATTGGATTAATTATACTACCTTTTCTTAAATTCTTTGTTCATACAACTTTGACAATGAATTATGTAAGAGGTGTTTTTTTACTATTTGTTTTAAATTCTTCTGCTTCATATTTGCTCTCATACAAAAGAAGTTTGATATTTGCAGATCAGAAAAACTATATCATTACATTATATACATTAATATTTTCTTTTATTTCAAAAATAGGACAATTAGTTATTTTTATTATTACTAAAAGTTATGTTTTATATCTTTGTGTAAATATTATTTGTACAATTCTTTTAAATCTTTTACTGTCTCTAAAAGCAGATAAAATGTATCCATTTTTAAAAGAAAAAATTATTGAAAAATTGCCAGATTATGAAAAACAGCTTCTGATATCAAAAATAAAGGCATTGTTTTTACATTCAATTGGAGGTTATATAGTATTTAGTACTGATAATATTTTAATTTCATATTTTGTTGGAGTTTCAGAAGTAGGAAGATATTCAAGTTACATAATGATTATTACATTATTAAATACTTTATTAACACAATTATATGATGGAATCAGTTCCAGTGTTGGAAATTTTCTTGTTCAGAAAACAAAAGAAGAAAAATATGAACTATATAAAAAAATAGAATTTATAAATTCTGTATTAAATATATTTATAACAGTATGTCTTGCTGTTTTATTATCACCATTTATATCTGTATGGTTAGGATCAGATTCGATATTACCTGAATATGTCGTTTATTTAATAGTTATAAGTAATTTTTTAACTGTTTCAAGGAAACCTATTATAAGTATAAAATATGCTGCAGGTTTGGTTGAACAAGATAAATATGCACCATTAATTGAAAGCTTAATAAATTTAATATCATCTGTTATTCTTGCACATTTTATTGGATTACCAGGTATTGTAATAGGAACAATTTTAAGTACATTATTAGTTCCTGTCTGGTTACAATCAAAAATTGTTTTTAATTTTGTATTTGAAAAAAAGTTTATTTCATATTTATTTATAGTATTACGAGATTTATTAATTTCGATAGCCATTGTTTTGGTGTTACGATTAATATTCCAACATTTGTTTTTTATAAATCAACTTATTACTGTTATTTTATATTTTATTATTTCAGGATTTAGTTGTATACTTTTAGAGTGTTTAATATTTTGTAAAAATAAGAATTGGAAATTATTCTTATCAAATATTAAAAATGTTGTTTCTCACAAAAAGGATTAATAATGATACCCAAAATAATACATTATTGCTGGTTTGGAAATAAGAAAATTCCCAGAAAGTTTAAGAGATATATTGAAACCTGGAAGAAGTATTGTCCAGATTATGAAATAAAAGAGTGGAATGAAACAAATTACAATATAAATCAAAATTCATTTATAAAAGAGGCAGCAAAAGCAAAAAAATGGGCTTTTGTTTCTGATTATTTAAGATTTGATGTTCTTGAAAAATATGGTGGAATATATCTTGATATAGATGTTGAAATACTAAAAAATTTTGACTCATTATTAAATTATTCTGGTTTTTGTGGATTTGAATGTTCTAAGTATGTAAATTTTGGTTCTGCTGTTGGTTGTGAACCACATAATCAAATCATTAAAGAAATGAAAGAATATATTCAGAAATTACATTTTAATGAAGAGACATTAAAAAATGAAACAGGGCCAATAATTCAAACAAAAATATTCATGAATCATGGAATGAAGAATGATCAAACAGAACAAGATATAGAAGGTTTTCATATTTTCCCACCGGAATATTTTTGTCCTATGAATTACAATCAAATAATTGATAATCTAACGGAAAATACTTATTCTATTCATCATTTTGCAGCTACATGGTTTGATAAAAAAGAACTTATAAAGTTTAGATGGAATAATTTTAAAACTAAAATAAAATATGTAATAAAAAAATATTTAAATAATAATGTTTTTTAATATAAGAAATTGTTATTATTATGAGGTATAAATACAATGTCTAATTCTTTATTTTTTTCAATAATTATGCCAGTTTATAATACAGGAAAATTTTTAGACAGAGCTATTTGTTCAGTTTTAAATCAAAGGTTTCAATCATTTGAACTTATAATAGTTAATGATTTTTCATCAGATAATTCTTCATCGATAATTCAGAATTATAAAAATGATGATAGAATAATTGCAATTAATCATACAGAAAATTTATCGGTTCACATGGCAAGATATTCAGGTGTACTTGCTTCAAAAGGTAAATGGACTATTTTTTTAGATAGTGATGATTTTCTTACAGAAAATGCTTTAGAAGAAATTGCTTCGTTAATATCACAGAAATCTTTTGATGTTTGTGAGTTTGGATATAAAAAATATCCAAATAATAAAATTTATACACCCGTAAAATTATCTCCGGAAATATCAAGATTTGATTATTTCTTTTCTGATGATGAACCAATACAAACAATGTGGAATAAAATATATAATACAGAAATACTAAAAAAAGCATTTGATAGTATGGAAAAAGTCTATATGAATAATGTTGAGGATTTGTATGAAGCAATAGTAATTTC